>Ga0335085_10000745_pt1 | contig 83803 bp, 77 predicted proteins | sample Lox_Sample_45_FD_206712 | JGI IMG/M metagenome (GOLD analysis project Ga0335085, IMG submission 206712) | Soil microbial communities from Loxahatchee National Wildlife Refuge, Florida, United States - Lox_Sample_4.5 | ecosystem: Environmental > Terrestrial > Soil > Wetlands | place: USA... | reverse complement strand
GCAAAACTCTGGTTGAGACAGCCGCTGAACCGTGATTCCGTTGAATAGAATGATGATTCGCGGGAGCGGTCGATGATGGGACGGGGAGAACGCGGACAAGCTCAATTCTTCTACGCGTTCGATCTCGACAAGGTGGTGCCGGCGGGTCATTTGGTCAGGCAGGTCGACGGCGTTCTCGATCTTGATTGGGTGCACAAGGAGCTTGCGCCGTACTACTCGCACACGGGCCGGCCTTCGATCGATCCGGTGCTGATGATCCGGATGCTGATTTTAGGCTACGTGTTTGCGATCCGCTCGGAGCGGCGGCTTTGCTCTGAGGTACAAGTCAACCTGGCCTATCGGTGGTTTTGCAAGCTTGGCATCGAGGATGGGATACCGGACCATTCGGTGTTCAGCCGCGCCCGGCATGAGCGCTTTCGCCAGAGCGACGCGTTGCGCCGGGTATTTGAGGGCGTAGTTGCTAAGTGCATCGCGGCTGGGCTGGTTGGTGGCGAAGGTTTTTCGATCGATGCGAGCCTGATCAGAGCTGATGCTGGCAAGCAGAAGCGGCTACCGGGGGATCAGCCCATTGCCTGGCCGCAGGCCGAGGAGGCATCGCGCGCGGTTCGCGAGTACCTCGCAGCTCTTGATGCCGCCCACCATGACGAGGAGACCGGCGCCGATGCCGGTGGTTCGAACGACAGTGGCAATAGAGGCAAGCCGCCAAAGCAAGTCTCGCTGACCGATCCACAGGCGGCATGGGTTGCAAGGAAGAACACTGAGGCCTTTTTCGCTTACGACGCCAACTATCTGATCGACAACAAGGCCGGGATCATCGTCGACGCCGAGGGCACACGCGCCAATCGTATAGCCGAGATTGCCATTACCGAGACGATGATCGAGCGCGTCAAGAACCGCTTCGATCTTGAGCCTCGGCGGTTGGCAGGCGACACCGCGTATGGAGCCGTCAGGCTGCTGAAGTGGCTGGTGGATCGTCAGATCGCGCCGCACATCCCGGTCTGGGACAAGTCGGCGCGCACCGACGGCACCTTCAGCCGGGCTGATTTCGTCTTTGATCGGGGACGCAACGTCTACACCTGTCCGGGCGGAAAGCTGCTGCACACCACCGGAACAGTCATTGACGGTGGCACGCTTCGCTATCGTGCCGCAAAGCGCGATTGCGATGTCTGCGCGTTGAAAATGCAGTGCTCCCCCAATACGCCCATGCGGCAGATTCCCCGCGATGTTCATGAAGACGCTCGTGATGTCGCCCGCGCACTGGCCAAAACCGCGGCCTTCGAACGATCACGCCGGGAGCGTAAAAAGGTCGAGATGTGTTTTGCTCACATGAAACGGATCTTCAGGCTCGACCGACTTCGACTGCGAGGCCTGAGCGGGGCTAAAGACGAGGTGCTATTGACTGCAACCGCTCAGAACCTGCGTCGCCTCGTCAAGTTCCTCTGCCGCTCGCCGCCATCGCCCGCGATCCGCTGTGCAGCGTAGGTGTCGCTAACGCTGTTACAGGCACTCAGCGGAAAACCCACAAATTGATCAACACTCAAATCTAACCTGGCGGCAAAAAGCCGCCGACTTTTGCAACACAATCGAGGGTAAAGCAGACGTGAAGCGGACACACCGCCATGTCGCAATTTGACCTAATGCGGACGATCCGAATAAGTCGAAGTTAGCGTTCCCATAACAACAAATTATCATTACAATGCACGAGCCTTGAGGCTTTCTTTATTCGCAAAATGACAGGTTATGGAACCAAGGATTTTCAAACTTCAGCCACAGCGCGCGTCTTTTCATCATTCCAAACTCTGTCAAAATGACTACGGTAAAATGAATACGGCCCTCCCGGCACGTTGTTAAATTCGAAGACGGGCAGGTCTTTGCCCGGTGTGTTGCGTAAATAGGGATTATACCACACGGTGCCTTGATCGAAAATATATAATGAGCAGTACGTATTTCCATAGTATTGACGCACCTCGAATTCACCTGAGTACCCTAATTTAATCGCCTCCAGTTTTATTTGGCGTAACATTCCACAAACGCCTTCAATTTCTGTCTTAATTCTGTTTGGTATGTTTTCCTCTCGCTCCTTCTCTTTAAGAGAAGGCGCATCCTGTCGAACGATCAGAATCTTCATCCGCAACCGTTTTCGTGCCAGCAAAGGTGGCAACGCCGTGCGCATTAGCGACACATAGTGGTACAGGCTAATCGCCATTAAACAGACCTCATTTGAACTTGAATTCAGCAGCTCGAAAAATCGAGCATCGTCCCGCCCATTAGTAACCGCCGTGAGGCCTAGCTTGGTTAGTTCCTCTCGAACGCGAATCGCTTTGGAAACCGCCTGAGGAAATTCAGTTTTCAAGAAATTTTGCTCAGTGTTTATAAATTCAATAATCCTGCGCTCTCGCCTCAGGCTCTCTGATAACATCAACAAGAAAAAGGAAATCATCAACAGTATAAGAATTGGGATGAAGAGTTGGTTCGTCGTCTTGGGATCGCGTATGTAATCTAAAGTCCACGCGACGAACATCAACGAAAGGCTACAAAGTGTAAGTTTAGAGTCTAGGTCCAGGCGTTTAAACCAATCCCAGAGTTTAGATAACATGTTCTGTTCCCCTGAGCCTACGTCTTCATTGCGTTTGTTGTGGACTTAATGACTGATTCAAAATCGATCGAGTCAAAATCAGTCGTATCAAGCTCAATTAACGGCCCCTTACTCGGAAGGGATTTCATGCGCCCCGATAGGAGGATCGGCCGATGCTCATCAAAGGTGAGGTGATCGCAATGGCCGGGATGCCGCATTCCAGATAAAGAACGTTCTTTGAACCGGTCGACGAGAATGTTGCCGTCGGCATAACAAAGAACTTGGATGATGATAACCTTGTACTTTGACTGCACATTGACAAGGCGTTGGATGTCATCCGTGGAGTTGAACCAATGATCAATGATGCAGGATCGGCCGACAGCGGCTTGGCCTTCTAAGAATTGGAATAAGAGGGCGGCTGACGCGATATCCAACCGCTTGGACCAAGCACGATCGCTCCAAGAGAGAGTGTCAAACAGAAGCTCCTTAAATCTATCTTTGCTCGCTATAGGCAGCATCAGGCGTTCGTGAAGACAGTTCGCTATTGACGTCTTCCCTGAAGCTGGGAGGCCAGTGACGACGATGATCGGACTTGCAGCCATGACATTTAGCTCATGAGTGACATGCGTAGTGTCATTCCATCGTACCGGTGAAGCCTCCATCGACGATGATCTCCTGTGCAGTGACGTAAGACGCGGCGTCAGAGGCAAGAAAAACGACCACGCCGGCAAGATCGCGAGGCTTTCCCCAGCGTCGCAACGCTACCTTGCTGTTTATTCGCGCAACGAAGGCGTCATCAGCGAGAAGTGACTTTGTAAGATCGGTTTCAAAATAACCGGGTGAAATTGCGTTGCATGTCACACCGTACTCGCCGAGTTCTGCCGCAAGCGACCGTATTATACCCACGAGCCCGGCCTTTGAGGCCGTATAAGCGTGGATCGTTGGCCGGCCGAGGACGTCTGCAATTGACGAGGTGAAGATGACCCGTCCGTGCCTCTGCCGACGCATCGGTCGCGACGCTTGTTGGGCGAGAAAAAAGCAGGCTCTAAGATTGACATTGAGCAACCGGTCCCATTCTTCGGGCGTCCAGTCGTCAAGACTTGCTGAGTATTGTACGCCGGCATTGCCAACCATCACATCAAGCCGCCTATGGCGCTCGATGATAAAATTGATAGCTGCACAGCCAGCTGGAAGATCGGTAACATCAAAGGGCAAGACTTCAGCTCTTAGACCCTGGCTGCGTAATTGGTTGGCCGCTGCCTCGAGCGTTTCGGCGTAGCGGCCGTTGAGTAGAACTGTAGCACCCGCCTCTGCCAAGCCTTGGGCCATTGCAAAACCAAGGCCACGCGACGCGCCGGTCACCAATGCCACGCGACCATCGAGCGAAAAAAGACTTGCAGTCATGACTATCTCGCCCCCGATCCCGGTGTAGACAGTTGCTTACTTGACTCGGCGCTGAAATGTCGCGTGCCGACGAGATATTGTTCCGCGCGCGTCCAGGCTGATCCAAGAGATTCCAATGATACGTCGTCGACTATCTCAGCCTTGCCTGGGTTGGACACGCAAACGAAATTCGTTGATCCTCGGCGCACTTGCCTGAGTTTAGCAATATCTGGAATAACTTCGTCGAAGGGGACCAACCATTTCACACAAGCAGGCGTCAGGTAGTGCGCGATCAATTCATTCATGCGATTCATATCGATGTCAGAGCCAATTCCAAGCTCGCGGCTGATTTCATTCTCGATGATCATACCCATGAGAACAGCTTCGCCGTGTAAGAGCACGAAATTGGAACGCTCTTCCAAAAAGTGCGCAAACGCGTGTCCATAATTCAAAAGTCGACGAGATGACTTTTCAAACGGATCTTCTTTCAACAACTCAAGCTTAGAAGTTAGGGCGTCCCAAACAATCTCAGTCCAATTGTGTTGTGAGTACGCTCTATTTTGCTGTGGCGCATTCATAGGAAAATGCCGCTCGAATGTGCCTCGACTAGATACGGCCAGAACTTTTATCAATTCAGCCATTCCGCAAGCCATTTGTCGATCATCAAGTGTAACGAGGAACTCTTGATCACAGCAGACGAGCGATGGCTGATGAAAGTTGCCAATTGCGTTTTTCGATGACCCAAAATTTATGCCGTTCTTTCCACCCACCGCCGCGTCCACTTGGGCAACCACCGTGGTCGGTATCATAACGAGCTCTACACCACGCCGTATCAACATCGCTGCCAACGCCGCAACGTCACAAACTGCGCCGCCTCCAATGGAGAGGACCACGCCGTGCTTTGGAAGGGAACATTTCTGAAAAAATGTAAGAATGTTGGTGAGAGCTTCGATTGACTTTACAGCCTCACCACCCGGAAGCGATAACGTACCTAAGAGCTGCTCCGCTCTCGGAAGCGTTGAAATGATCTTAGGATGGGCCGCGGCGACTCCTGCGTCGAGGAGTACAGCATAAGGCTTGTCGCTGAGCACATCGTGGACATGATGGCCATTTAAGGCGCCGTGTCCGACAATGTATTCTGTGGAGGTCCGTTCAACAGTTTCAAATACGAATCGTTTCACAACACGCGCCTCAGTTAACCGGTTTCTATTGTGAGACGTGATCAGAGCGCCCCAGTGCGCCCGAATTCAACGATGCGAGTAGCGAAAGTCTACTAGCGCGTCGTTTGTCAGCCGATCGCCCCTTGCCACTATACATTCTGGAGCTATGCTCGAAAAAAGCAACCAATGATTGATCGGAGGCATTCCACGTTCAGGTTGGTCCGTCCGTGGCTTGTTGTGGGCACAGACACGAATATCGGGGGATGTCATGTGTTACCGGGCGTCCGTGCGCGCAGTTGCACCGCGTTCATTTCTATCCAGCACTTCAGGTGAACTCCTCAGAGCAATCGGCCGGAGCCTTAGTTCCCCGATAGAACGCTGTGTGGTTCTTCACTTGTCCCGCGATGCTTTGTGGGGGTGAGAAATGGCTGTTGATCCGAATTTGATTGCCGAGTTCTTCGATGAAAACGGGCACATCGTCTTTCGCGTGCTCCGCGACGGCACCAGCACGAGAAAAGTGGTCTTGCAGCCTTCGCTGCCGTCGGGGCCTCCGCAGGCTTTTGCACGGGCCATTTTCTACCGGCTCCCTCGGGGAACGATAGAATTTTCCGGGCGTTTCGCCGGCTCATACGACTACACGCCGAGTAATCGTAGTCTGACTCTTGGTTTTCAATTCCGCTCGTTTTTGTCGGACGCGCGCGCTGCCAACAAAAATTTTCTGTGCGACATCTCGGTACCGTTTAGCCTTGATAATTTTTTCGGCCCGACGGGCCTACAAATTACGCAATTGGTACTCAGAAACGACGATGCTCCGGAGGCGAATTACGCCAACTGGATCCGGACAAATCTGTCATCATCGATATTGGACAGCTTAAAGGTTGCCCATTCAACCTCCGCGCGTACCCGCGATCCTGGCAACGATCGTGCTCCGGCGGGCGGCCTTCGCAAGGCACTGTTGCAGAATCTAAAGGACGTCGATTTAGGTCTACGGGAAAGTAAACGAGGTCCAAATGACGTGCCTCAGCCGCTCGCAGATCCGCAGCCGGACGCGTTCCAGTACGTCGACGTCGGCTTCCGCAAAATAACGCTTCGCCATTCCGACGGGGCCACTTACGACCGGATGGTGTTCGCTTCGGGCACGACAATCCACTCGAAGCCGGGGCGGAGCGGCACCTTCGATCTGCGGCTTGCGGATGGCGTCGCCGTCAACGTTCCCGTCGATGGCGGCCACCCGATCCGCGTCGAACTCTACCAGGATCCGCATTCCGACAATGCGGAAGCGCCTGCGAGCCGTGCGACGAACTGGTATCTCGAAATGAGCGGTGTCCCTGGTCACGCATTGTGCGCGATCTGGAATCGATGGGTCGCCGAACCGTATCTGGCGGCGCTGCGCACTGTCGTCGATGGTGACGATCTCACGCTTCTGCCGCGGCTCTCGGCTCTCGACGATCGGGGTCCGGAGAACGCAGAGCGTTACAAGCTTTTGTTCCGCGTTAAGAATGCCGACGTTGACAGCGACCAGTGGGGCATTCCGGAGTTCGTCGGTATTAAGCTGATATTTAGTCGTGCGATGCTTGTAGAAAAGCTGAGAAAATTACCAATGATTGAAGTACGTACTGGTTCCGGAGGGCTACGAAATCACATAGGAGATCAGTGGGGTATTGTTTTGTTTGCCGATATTTCTGGTTTCACAACGATGACGGAACAATTATGGTTAGCCAAGAAAGACGTTCTTACGCAAGCGCTTATACGCTTCTACGACACATGCATCGAGGTGGTTCAAAGCCGGGGGGGAGTAGTAGATAAATTTATTGGCGATGAGGTAATGGCTATATTTTTTGAGAACGAAAAGGGAAGAAGAAGTGCGGCTGCAGATCGCGCAATTGGTGCGGCGCTCGAATTAAGCGCAAAGTTTGAGAGCCTTGCCCTGCAATTCCATGAGGGCCTAGCCGACCAGGCTGAACAATGGACAAAGGTTGTATGGCAATTGAAGGTCGGCCTAGAAGCTGGATCTATGCGAATCGTAGATAAGGAGATTTCTCTTGGAGAAAAGGAATTTTGTACAATTGGTCACGCTGTAAATCTTGCAGCAAGAATTAAAGGAGTTGCCGGAGGCCATGCTGTCACCATTGGACCTACACTTAAGTTTGTGGCTACAGGCCGCTACAATTTCAAAGAAATTGATATTCCAGCCCACTTGAAAAATGTGAGTGCGGAAATTCCAATCTTTGTGGTTGATAAGAGTTTCGGCTCAGGTCCCGGGACTGCGGTAAGTAGGCGAAGTAAGTGAAATAGCTGATTTTCTGTTTCCCGTATTTGCCAGCTCTGTTCCGTCGTAACTTCAGTTTAAATAGGCTCAGACAAGCGGGTAAAAATAGAGGGCAATGGACGATCACCAATTTCACTGACTTAACCTACTTGATCTATGTTTGGCGTGCGCTGGAGGCCAAGTAGCTTTCCCATGATCGGCAACCCCGAGACCTGCTCCTGCACCCACGCTTGCGACGTCTGCGGCGCGAGCTCTTCCTTGCGCCTGTGTGTACCGAAAACCTAAAACCGAACGTAGTGGTGGTGGAGCCCGCCGAGAAGCGCGTGTGACCCGATGGTTCCGGTGCGCTGAACTGGGCGAGAGACCGGCGCATCTTTGTCCAATGACCGATGCGTTCGGATTTCATTGTAATAGCGAGCATACGCTCGCAGGATGCGGCGCAGATGCGATTCGCCCAAGACGATCAAATGATCCACGCACTCGCGCCGGATCGATCCGATCAGCCGTTCGGCAAAGCCATTCTGCCGAGGCGAGTCGGGCGCTATAGGTTTGTCCCGGATGCCCATGGCGCGAAGTCGGCGTGTGACAACCGTGCCATAAATCTGATCCCGATCGCGGATGAGGTAACACGGCGCTTCATTCCAGGGGAATGCCTCGGTTAGCTGGCGCGCGATCCATTCCGCCGTCAGATTTGTCGTGACGTTGATCCAAACCAGCTCCCTGCGATCCAGATGGACGATGACGAAGGCATACAGCAGATCGAAGCTGATGGTCGGAACGACGAACAAATCCATGGTAGCAATGTCCGGCGCGTAGTTCCGCAGAAACGTTCGCCATCCCTGACTTGGCGGGCCACGTCGCTTGGCCATGTACTTGTGGACGCTCGACTGCGCGATTTCAAACCCGAGCTTGAGCAGTTCGCCTTGGATGCGCGGTGCGCCCCAAAGCGGGTTTTCGATGCTCATCCGCCGGATCAGGGCACGCAGATCCGCCTCGATCTGCGGTCGTCCTCCCCGCGGACGTGATTTCCAACGCCAGTAGAAGCGAAAGCCGGTCCGATGCCACCGAACGATGGTCTCTGGCTGGATGATCGTCACGACCTGCAGGATCGACGGGAACCATCGATATAGCTGGACCAAGAACCAGCGATCGTTGTTCGTGGGCCTGACCCGTCCCCGCACTTTGCGCCGCAAGATGATCAGCTGATGTCGAAGCGCCGCGTTTTCTGCCTCAAGCCGGCTCTTGGACTTGAACGGCGAGGTCAAAACGGCCAGGACAAAGGATAACAGCGCCAACATCGTCCACTGACGTTAGGCGATTCCGTCAGCCAATCAATACGGATGAAGTGTTCGGTACACACATCTCAGCATTTTGGTCCGTCTGCATAAGACACCGCGGATCCGGTTACGGCTGCCTGTGCTTTTCCGAAAATGTCATCCGGGGTAGAGCCGCGTCGTAAGGTAGAATCATCGCATCATTTGGATCGATGTTTGCGATACTGCACGCTGTCCTTTACGAAAATGCCTTCTGGCGTAGATGCGCGTTGTAAGGCAGAATCATCACATCAATCGGATCGATGATTGTGATCCCGCATGGGCTCGGAATGTTCGTCGCCGACATGTTCGAGTCGCGACGTTATGCCGGCCTATATCCTAGTCAAAGCGATTAAATATCCCGCCGGGCCATCAAAACGGACGTGATCAAGAGGGCTATTGCCGCGCTGAGTTGAAGGCCCAAGCCTATTATCTCTGGCACGAATACACGAACTCTGGCGCCGTAAAACAGCCAATGTTCAAGAATCGGATTCGAGAAGGTCAGCGGACTTAGATTTGAAGCAAAGCGAATTAGAGGGGAAGCCGTCTCAAGGGGAAATAAGAACCCACTCAGCAGAACAAGCCCCAAGAAATAAGCAGCCATTAGAATAAATATTTGTGACTGAGTCTTCGCGCTAATCGCTGCGACGGTTCCGAGACATACGGAAATTAGAATTGCGAGGACTTGAATTCCTAAAAATACCAATAGCCACGGCTTAGGGGTAATTCCAAAAATAGTGCGAGCTGCGAGCAACAAGAACAAGAATATAGCCGTAGCAAACCAGCAACTCGTCACTATTTTGGCTGCGACGATCGTGCGCCATCCACCAATCGGAGTGCTAAGAAGGACCGGGAGCATGCGGTACGTGACTTCGCGCGAATAGCTGCGGATAACAAATACAAATCCGATGAATATGCTGATCAGCCCAATTGTTCTAGGCACAAAGTTGAGTTCTGGTTGGCCCGGGAGGGACGACAACCGACTCACCAATGTTCGAATAGAGTTTTCTGAGGTGGCCGATTTATTCGTTTCAGAATTTGTTGGAGTGAGATCAAGCGGCTCAGTAAACCAAGGATGACCCGTATTCAGTGATGAACTAATCGAATTTGCAAGCCATGTTAAATCCTCTTCTTGGTAAAAGGTTGGTTGCCGATGAAGTACAATCCACTGGGGCCCTTGCCGTACTATTCCAAGGTGAAGTCCAGGTTCTGTCAACGCATCGACCACTTGCTGAGTGCTATCGACAACTGACACCTTGGCCTGGGTAAATTCACTGAGAATAGTTTCGGCTTCTTTCAACTGCTCTTTTTCAACACCCTGTTTGAGCAATGCTAACCGAAGATCCGGCTTTTCGACATTTAGTTGCCCCGCTGTCCACACGACGAAAATCGAGAGCAAGATCATGAGCACAGGCGTAGTAGGCCTTTGAACGATGTCAAAAAATTCCTTCCAAAGAAATTTGGTCAAGCCTTTCTCCAGAAGACCACGCACTTAGGTCACGGATCCATTAGAGATGGTCACACTTCGATTGAGAAAAGGAAACTTTGGAGCATCGTGCGTTGATATCACAATGAAAGTCAAAGTTGGCGATAGCGCTGCGACGGTGTCCTGAATTTGTTGAGCATGCTGCCTATCCAAATCCGTAGTCGGCTCATCAAGCAGCAATGCGTTTGGATTCCCAGCTAGGGCACATGCGAGTGCGGCCAGTTGTTGGAAGCCACCAGATAATATACCGACCGGCACGTCTAAAAATGGTGTGAGGCCGACTTTTTCCACGAACTCGAGTTTTTCAATCGGAATCCGAACGCCATGTATTCGTGTGAAAATTGAAAGATTCTCACGCAGGGTCATGTCGTCATAGAGGCCACCACCCTGGGGAACAAATCCGATTCTCAGTAGATTAAAATCGTCAGTCCGCTCTATTAGGCCATTTGTCGGCGTACTGACGCCGGCAAGCAGGCGCAAAAACGTAGATTTCCCACTCCCGTTTGGACCTTCCAAACTGATCTTGTCGCCCCTTGCGAGCAGAAACGACCCAATAGATAGAACTGTCCGGCCTTTGTACTCCTTTCGGACTCCAACGAGTCTAAGTAGATGTTGGTCGTTATTAGTCATGATAAAAGCTGACTGTTGTGGCTAACGTTCGCTCCGTAGGGTTTGGTGTTAAGTCGACCTCGATCTGCCTGTATTGGCCGAGATCAAGAAGGTATTTGCGAACAAAATCATTCACGTCCTTGTTTGGGTACAGCAGACCTTGTGTTATTAGCCATCGACCATCGGTGGACGCATTAATTTTTGTGCCTGGTAAGTCAATCTTGGCTAATATAATTTGATGCGAATTTTCTCGTTCAATGATCGGCTCCAAGGCTCCAAGATCGGTCCCTACAAATAAACGATTCAGGTTGGTGCTGTAGTACGCCGCTAATCGAAAGCGGTTATCGTATAAAGCGACAAAATCAATTTTATCACGCCCCGTAGTGGGCATTCTGTACCGTTCGTCGTTTATGGTGAACCCTGGAGGCAGGTACTCGACCGTGTGCCCTTGATAGTGTGTACGATATGTCGATCCACGAAATGACTCGGCGGAATAATCTGGCGCAGTTATTTGCAATAGAAGCTGAGGCTTGCCGTCTTCGAGTTCATTATCGGATTTGGTGATAGTATAATCATCCCAAGCCACCTCTCCTTCCTTTTGCAGATATTCCGTCAAGTTCTTGATATCTTTGGGAAGTTCGTGGCGATCTTCCGCGTACTTTTTAGCCGCTGCTCGTATGATTTCCTCATCGCGCGCCTGGCGAAATCGCACTCGCTGTTCAAAAATTATTTTGTCGGCTTCGGATTTTGCAATCGACAAAGACACCACGATATCTGGAACACCCTCTCGTAATCTAAAAGAAAAAATCTGGAGAGTTCCAACATTCTTTAAGTCCGCAATCGAATCAATGAGAGTACCGAAATTCCCGAAGAGTGTTGAGAATGCTTCAGAAGCCCCGCGAATCTGTTTGGCTAACCGCACGTACGAACTCAGCGCTGGATCATCAATCTTAAGCTCAAGGCTCGCGGGGAAGAGCGCCGTAATCGATTTCGAAGTTGATGGTGGCACGAGAAGATCTCCAAGCGCCGTAATCTCCATGCTTTGTATTGGCGCGAGTAAATACAAAGTCGCTCGGCGTGGCTCAAAATAAGCTGCGAAATGTGCCCGACCACTAATCGGAGGACTTGGTAAGTCAACCGCACCGAACAGGACACCTTCGGCGATGTCCGGTAATTCGAGCGTCTTTCTTAACGCAGTCTGAAATGTATCGTCGCTTCTAAAGAATGCGAAATTTTCCTTTTCCCGGATCGCAGCCTGAACGCTTCCTATGCTGGAGCCAATCACCGCTGTGTCATCGTGAGGGAACGCCAACACTGTGCCATCGATATTAAGGGCAACAAGTTGTTTCTCACCAATGGTTACCGCTGTCGGCTGAGCCAATTCGGATGGCACGCCGCAATCAGTGCCGCCATCCATTTGACATTCGCATGAACCAACAGAGCCGTCCGCGAATGTTGCGGAGCAAGTAATGTAGACTGACGCGGGGCGCCCACTACCGTCGGGTGCAACATGGACTTCTACTCCAAAGGACGAAGGTGGCTTGCCTGCATCACTATCGGAACCGTCGGTTCGCAACTCTTTGGCTGGAATATCCTCGCCCGAATTTGCAAGCGATGTGCGCCCACCTGATGACAAGCAAATATTTACTGCGCTGGATTTATGGGGCTCAATGCGAATCGATTTGACCGCTTTCCCTTTCTCACTAGCAATCAAACGTACGACGTGTGGAGTCGGCAACATTTCGCGTGCGAAAGCTTCAAAGCCTGCTCTGTCAGAGACCGGAACGACCAAGACATATCCAGTATCTAGTCCCGCCACGACAGCACGTCGTGACATATCGACACCTCGTCGTTGCAAGTCATCAGGCCCGCGAATCTCGAGGCAATGGTCCGCGAAGCGTTGTGAGGCACTCGATGCCAGCGCACGCGTGTTGTCACTTCCCTTATCAGAAAATGCTTCAGAAAGGTGCGATTGCGCGCCAATCCATAGGGGACGCAAAGGCCCCGTGATGGCATAAAACTGGGATAATGGTGGTACAAATGACATCTCTCTAGGAATGGCTTGATTGCCAAGTTCCAAGTCAAACACGACGAGGCTTATTAGAGCGGCGGAGCCTAGGGCTGCAAAAACTAAGATGTGATCATGAGTTCGGAAGGGGTGCATTAAAGACCACCGCTAACGCCTTTTGTCGCTTGATAGTAAGTTTGCGCAGTGCGTTGATTTTCTTCGACACGCTTTGCATCTTTCTGGTCGACTTTCACGTTACGGAGCGAAAATCGATCTTTGAGAGTATTGATAACGTCGTCCAGACAACGTGTCGTAGAACAAGAATCAGGATCAATCAACGACTCGCGGATGGCGGATGGAATATCTGCGGGCGGATCCATCCGATACGCACGCTGAAGTGCGCTTAGGACCTCTTGATGCAATTTAGTACTGAAAGCGAGATTATTGCTCTCCGATAATTGCATATTCGGCCTATTCGAAAGCACTTTAGCAACCAGAAAATCGGCGACAATGACCATGGGCAAAATCTCATCAAAGGTCGCGGTAAACCACCATCCTGTAGTGTGCACCGCGACAGTTTTCCCGGTGTGCCGATCACGAAACGCCCATGCAATAGACAGGCTCACCCGTTCATCCGTGATCCCGATGATATCGCCGCGTATCAATTCAAGGTCACGATTTGCTGCATCGGCGTACTCATCTTTTATCAGCCTGCTGATGTCCCCCCACGATCGTCCGTAAGCGATCCAAAAATTGTTGAAGTCTTTTGACTCGACCTTCAACTTTTGAACACCGGGAAAAATACGCTCTGAACCAAATATTGGAACGAGATAGTCTCTCGATGCAAAATAAATTTTCTGAGCAGCCGGCATTGCGTGCTTCCCCGGAAAGTCCTGCGATGGCAAGACGAAGATTGCGGGCGGCGGTGCGACTTGGGGAAAGAATCGATACCAAAATACTTCAGAGCCGACTCCAAGAGCGAAAAGAAATGGCGCCAAAAGCAGGACGAATATGTCCAACCGTATTGTCAGATTGTGCCGCACCCTCGCACGATAGTGGCTTAATGGCTCACCGAAGATGAACCACGAGATAATCGCGGTGGCTGCGAGCACCAATCCAAGCAAGCTTGGAACAATGGCAACCGAGATAAACGTAAGAATTCCTGCAAACAAAAAAATTGGAACTCGTTTTGTTCCTTCTTTCGCAGCGTTCGCGAACGCTGCGACAAGAAGCACCAGAAAGAGGCCGATAATGAAAAGAGGCAATGCCCCACCACGCTGCAATATGCAGTAGGTGAGATTCGAGCTGACTCCAGAACACAGAGTATTTTGGAGAAGGCTCGAGAATACTGCCGCGGCGTCACCCATGTGCATATTTCCCACGGGACGACAATAAGTCTAGGCGGCATCACTAAATATTGCAACCGATGATAGAGGTCCGGATTTAACTTGAACCGATTTACCCGCACCTGAGAAACGCTTAGGTACCGCGGAATGTAAAACCTTTTTTCGGCAAAAGAGACGCGGGAAAACCCGTTTCAACAAGATGGGTCGGAATTGAGTAAATTGTCGGGTGTTTACATCATGAAATAGAGCCGAGTTTCCCAAAATTAGTCATACTCTGGCAGTGATAGTGGTTGTCCATTTAGGGCGCGTTCTCATAAATTCAACGTTGTAGGGACGGTACGCTGGATGTCCGCTTTGCTCCGAAGGCAACAGGATTGCTGCATCGCCACGAAACGTCGCGATGTGCCAGAAGCGGACTTGGCGGCTATAAATTCCGTTTCGCCAAAGGCTTTGCTACGTCGCGGGTTTGTTCGACGAAAAGTCGCGCGACGGGGCCAAGCGTGCGGTTCTTGAGAGTGACGATTCCGACTGGCACGCGCGCCATAGGTAGTTCGACCGGTAAGACTTTAAGCTCCGGATGCCTAGTAGGAAATCTCAAAGCGGAGGCCGGGAGGATTGTGAGAAAGCGGCCGGTTGCCAGGAGGGTCATCCGCACCTGAGCGGAAGCAGAGGCCACTGTAATCCGAGGATTATCGAGCCCACCCGCACGAAAGGCTTCGATTGCAAACAGCCCGGTTCCGCTCTCTGTTGGCGAGAGCGTCCATGACTCGTTCACTAGTTCGGCAAGCTTGATCCGGCGTCGCCGAACCCATGGGCTTTGTGAGCCGGCCGCGACGACATATGTGTCATCGAAAAGAAACTCGAACGCAAGTCGCTCGTCTAAAATCGGACCCAGCCTCCGAGCGATCAGAAACTCGACATTACGTCTGTTTAGTTCGTCGTACAATGTTTCTACATGCGCTTCCACAAAATGAAACACCATGCGTGGATAGAGGCGAGAGAGCCGATCTGCCACCGCGGAAACAAAAGTCGCGGCAAGAAGAGGATTGCATCCGATCCGAACCTCACCGGCCGTAGGGTCGGTCAGAAACTTGATGTTTTTTATCCCTTGTCGCAGGTCATCGAAGACAGCTGCTCCGCAGTCTAATAACACACGGCCGTATTCAGTTGGCGCGACCCCTTGATGATGGCGATCAAGCACGCGCACGCCAAGGGCATGCTCCAACTCGGCGATCGATCTTGAAACGGCAGGTTGAACGGTATTAAGCAGTTCCGACGCCTTTCCCATGCTGCCGGCCTTCACCACGGTCATGAAGACGTGGAGGTCTTGAAGCTTCATTCGGCTTCCAATTCGATCGTTTAATTGCATAGTGGCACCCATAGCGGTCCTGTTATGATGCCATCAGGCAATAGCATTATACTGTGATGACCGCCTCATTTATCCTCTGAAGTCACGCTCAGCCGACAAACGTAAGGCCGTGCGTCTCGCAAACATGGAAGCATAAGGAGAACGCCATGAAACGTTCCCGTAGAGCTTTTCTGCGTGTGGCAGCGGGTGCGGCCGTCATTCCGACCATTTCGCACTTCGCTTGGGCCCAGACCTATCCGACGAAGCCGGTGCGTTTGTACGTTGGTTTCTTTGCCGGCGGCCTGACCGACATCATTGCGCGCTTAATGGGGCAATGGCTGTCGGAACGGCTTGGGCAGCAATTTATCGTCGAGAACCGCGCGGGCGCTGGCACAAACCTCGCCACCGAAGAGGTCGTACGGGCGCATCACGATGGATATACCTTCCTAATGGCGTCGTCGTCGAATGCAATAAACGCGACGCTATACGCCAAGCTCAATTTTGATTTTGTGCGTGACACCACGCCAGTCGCCAACGTTGCTCGTACGCCGCTTGTGATGCTGGTCAATCCGTCGCTGCCGGCCAAGACTGTCCCTGAGTTCATCGCCTACGCGAAAGCAAATCCGGGCAAAGTCAATATGGCCTCGCCCGGCGTCGGCAGTTCGGTCCATCTTGCCGGCGAGCTGTTCATGAAAATGGCGGGCGTCAACTTTGTTGTGGTTCAATATAGCAGTAGTTACGTGCCTGATCTGCTCGCCGGACATGTTCAATTAGTGTTCAGCCCCATACCTACGACGATCCAGCAGATCCGGGCGGGAAAATTGCGCGCCCTTGCAGTGACCAGCGAGGCACGCTCACCAGCGCTGCCGGACATTCCGACGGTGGGCGAGTTTGTGCCGAGCTACGAGGCAACCGTGTGGAATGGCGTCGTCGCGCCCAAAAAATACACCGACAGAGATCATCGACAGGCTCAACAGAGAGATCAATGCGGCCCTGACCGACTCCAAAATGATGGCACGATTTGCCGATATAGGCAGCGTTCCAAAGCCGATGACACCCGCCGACTTCGGGAAATTCATTGCTGAAGATACCGAGAAGTGGGGCAGGGTGATCCGTGGCGCCAACATCAAGCCTGTATAAGCCGATCGTCACCGCCTCGTTTTTCTATTGTTGTCCCTTACGCATCGCTGCCGCCAATGTCCGCATCGGTCATTTTCGACCGGGACGCGGCCACCAGCATATCCCGCCATGTCGGCTATGCCCCGGAAGCGGAAGTGAAATCAGGGTATTGGCAATCCGTCACGATGGGCCGTAATGGGTTGATGATGCCACCCGGCGCGTGATTCAAGCTTCCAAACCGGAGCCTCGAATCATGCGCTACGAACTCACCGACCATGAATGGATGGCCATCAAGCCATTCCTGCCGAACAAGCCGCGCGGCGTTCCGCGCGTGAATGACCGGCGCGTGCTCAACGGCATCTTTTGGGTCTTGAGGTCAGGCGCGCCATGGCGCGATCTGCCGGAGACGTTTGGTCCCTATACGACTTGTTACAATCGCTTCGTTCGCTGGGGACGGGCTGGCGTCTGGGACCAGATCATGGATGCATTGGCTGCAATGCATGATGCGGCGGTGCAGATGATCGATACGTCCATCGTGCGAGTGCATCAGCACGGAGCCTGCATCGCTGGCAATAATCAGCAGCACATGGGCCGCTCGCGTGGCGGGCTGACGACCAAAATTCATGCCGTCGTGGATACCAATGGCCTGCCGGTACAGATTGGCCTGACGCCCGGCGAGACGCACGACAATCAGCTTTGCTCTGTGCTCCTGAGCGAATTGCGCCCACAAACAATGTTGTTGGCGGATCGCGGCTATGACGCCGACTGGATCAGGGCGTTTGCCAGTGACCAAGGCGCGTGGGCAAACATCCCGCCGAAACGTAACCGCAAAGAGGCAATCTGCTTCACCCCATATCTTTACCGGGCGCGTAATTTGGTCGAGCGGTTCTTCAACAAGATCAAGCAGTGTCGGCGCATCGCAACTCGATATGATAGGCTTGCAGCCAACTATCTCGCCTTCATCAAGCTGGCATCAATCCGGATATGGCTGCACGCTTATGAGTCCGCGCCCTAGTCCTGGCACCGCGATCAATTTGGCGCTGGGAGCGGACTTACAGGCGCGGGTGCCTGCGCGATTGCCGACGGCGGGGTTTGGACGGGATTCGGCGTAGGCACTGTTCCGGGAGTACGTGCAGCAGGCTGCGTCAAAACCGGTGTCATGCCCGCACTCTTGCCGGGGAAATATTTGTCCGTGAAGCCCTCAAGAAAATCGGCTCCCGCATAGCCCGCCCCCGCAAGAGCAAACAATGAGTCGGCCGAGACCGCGGCATTCGGCTTGATTGTTGAGACAGCGGCAATAGCACCTGCGGCGGCGCCAATTAGCAGACTAACTAAGAGAGTCGACGGCTCGAATTCTTCAGTGAATTTTTGTCCGTTTATGGCAGCAGCATCTTTTGCCTTTTTAAGTCCAATTACCACACGGATACTTTGGCCAATCAGTCCCATAAATGCTCCGAGCGCGATCGTTACTAGCCACTGTAGCGCATTCATTGGGGTCTCTCCTTGATGACCTTTCGTTCATATGCGGTTCAATTTACGGGGAGTGCCGTATACACTTGGCCGAACAACTCATCGAAAGAAAATGCAAAAATTAGATTTGGTGCCGAACCGCCAAAAATGAGGCCGCACCCAATCACCGTGCTGCCGTTGTCGGTTCTACAAATTAACGCGCCGGACTGGCCAGGGGCAGCCGTGCCGCGAGTCATTTGTAATATCCAAAAGTTATCGTACTGAACTGTGACGCCCTCGACATCAATATTTGCCGGATGCACGACTTGCTCAGGATGGGCGCACTCATATTCGACGCCATTCCATGTGAACCAATAAGTTGTGTTGTCTTGTACGAAGTGGCTGGTGCCGCTGATTTGCTGCTGAATATTAAATATTTGATATGGATCGACCGGAAGATAGTCAGCGCGCGCCACAGCCGCATCGGAATAGGCAACGGTATTTGGCGAAAGTCCCGAGGACCAAACGACCGGGCCGATGAGCGACAGCTGATTCGAGCCCGGATCAAGGAGGCTCAAGTTACCAGGGGACCCTCCGTGAGCAATGTCACAGCCGACGTGGGCATTCGTCAGGACATAGCCTGCGCCATTTTTTGTGAACGACAACCCGCACACGCCGTTATGACGATTTGAGGCCACTAAGACGTTACCAGATCGAACACCAAAAGTCTTTGGTACATCGATTAACTCTACGACGTCGGTTTTAAGTGTCGCCGTCTTTCGGCGATTTGCGACAATAGAAATCGTTTCCGGGATTCTATCCGGTGCGGCTACGTTTTCCTTTTTCAAAACGTAGATAACGGCCGCCGCGTCAGAGGTCCTTCTTCCTTTGATCCGCTTATGCCCCAGAGAAATAAGCTGAACATTCTTTTTCTTGAGCAGTTCTCCTGATGCCTCCCGAGCCGAACGATACATTGCCTTCCACAATAGATCGGTTTTACTCGGCACGGCTATCACTACCCAATGTTGTTTTTCAACAACCCGCAGGCTTCGGTTTTGCGGTGCAATCCGGTTTGGCGCCGGGGAGCGGACTCACCGGAGCGGGCGCAGGGGCGGGAGAAGAAGGGGCAATGGGAGCAGGAACGTTTACGGTCATCCCTGCCGGCACACGAATTAGGTCGCGATCGCGTACAAGCGGTCTCAAGCCGACAACGTTTCCTTCATAATCGAAAATAATATCGTAAATTTGAAGACGTCCGCCGCTGCCATTCACAGTATCTGCAAATGCCGACCCAAGACTCCGGCCAGCTACGGCAGCCTGCTGTAGCGCGCCTAAGAACGCGACAGGAACTGCGGTCGAGTCTTGGTTGCTTGTTATATCAGCAAGCATTCCTTGCTGCAGATCCACCTTCAGATCATGTTTCGCCAAAAAAGCTCCAAATTGAAGGGCGTATTGCTTATTCGGATTCGGAACCAAAACAACGCTAACCTGCGACCCGGCGACGACCAAAAGCGGTTTCACCTCAGGTATCCTAATGCCCGCAACATTCGATCCTGGCTCAACTGGGACCGCGGTGACGTAGGCGCAATTGCCGGAAAAAAGTGCTGCACCGAAAGCTAGAACCGTCACCCATCGAGGAAAACAAGACATAGTCGCCCCATTTGACGAAGGGTTCCAACCAATAGTTGCACCTCACATAGGATGCGACAAGGTTGCTGGGCGTCCTGAAGTTGTGAATAGCGGGGATTTGGGCCTAAACCACTTCGTGGACTCTACGCCTTCGATCCGAGGCGCACGGCAATCCTGCTTATTTGCGGCGATAAGACTGGAGACGACCGTTTTTAAAAAAATGCTTCCGATCGCCGACCTTCTCTACGACGAATATATCACGGAGCTAAGAAACGAAGGGTTGATCAAATGACTGGGCATCGTCCGTTTACGTCCAAATTCGCTGGATTACTCTGGACTACGCAGAGAGAATTTGTTTTTCAGTTGCACTCCCTCCGCCACCTTGCCAAGGACCCGGTTCTCTAGTCGCGCAGGTCCGTCGTTATATACGGCTCAATTGGCAGGGGTTGGCGACAGATCTCAGTACTGCGCGGTCGGGACCCCTCGGCCGGATCGGTCTCTGAGGCTTATTTTTCTCTGGGGCTCTGTACTTCGGTCGAAGAGTACGGATTTTTGGCGCCAATGATTTCAGTCTGATTACGCGCGTCAGCGCCCGTCAGGTTTGAATCGCTCTCGCTTGACCGGGTTGGTGAGGGCCAGCGGATAATGTTTGGATTTTCAGAGTGAGTTTGCGAAGTACGAATTGCTCGATCCGGATGCCGGCCGGATGCATCTCTGAAAGACGACCGTTTTTTAGAACGGAAGGAGCACCCGGGACCGGCCATGACCTTGCCAAGGTCGGGGCCAAGGGTTCTAATCCCTTCGCCCGCTCCAATAAAATGGTGGTTTTCGACGTTTTCAGGTCGAAAACTTTTTCTCAAATACGCAAATAATACGCAAAATTGTCGTCGTTCGGGGGAAGGCACGTCTCATGTCAGACGCCGAAACGGTAAAGACCATTGCCAAAAATTGCTTCACGGACGCCGTTGAGGCTCTCAGCATTATCGAAGTTCTTGAGGCGGCCAATGGCAATGGTGTGTTGAAATCGCTCAACGACGCCAAAGCGGGAAACGCAGCCGCCCATATTCAACGCGCGCTCTTTACTCGCATGCACATCATCATCTCTCGTCATTTCCTTCCTGCACGCAAAGATGACCTTACAGCGACCCGAGCATTCGAATTGATGAAAGACGAAAAAGTCAAAGCTGCCGTGGCAACCGACGCGGCCAACATGACTAAAGCGGAAGCGGAGTGGAAGGCTTGCAATGCGGACGCAAGCCTCGAGTCCTACATTCATCTGCGACATAAGTTCTTGGCCCACTTAGCCGAACCAAAGCCGGGCGTCCCCGTCCCGATGTATAAGGAAGTTCTCGATATCGCTCGTAACGCGGCAAAATGCTTTGGCACTCTCGCGAAAGCGGTTGGAATCGCTCTTCAACAACGGCATTCTAGACTTCGCCACCGACAAGCTCTTGCCGCATACGGCCGCCTATTTCGCGACGTCCGCTCCGGACTTCGGATACGATCCGCTTGCGGACTGTCCGTTGTGGAGGGCGAAGCTGAATGAGTGGTTGGCCGGCGTGCTGCAAATGACGCTGCAAGAATTTATCGGCTACCTATTGACACCCGATACAAGCCTAGATGCGATCTTGAATCTTATCGGGCCGCCGCGATGTGGCAAAGGCACCATCTTTTGGGTGATTGAACAGCTAGTGGGTAAGGATCATTTTGCATCGCGTATGATGGCAGACCTTGGCGGTGAATTTGGTTTGCAGGGCTGCGAAGACAAGCGCGTGATCCTGATTCCGGATGCCGCCAACATCGTGTCCAGCAATCGCGGCAAAGCCATCGAACGCCTGAAGGCGATCAGCGGCCGAGATGCGATCAGCATCAACCGGAAGAATCTAGCGATGCTAAATGACCGGCGCATTAACGCCAAGATCGTGTTGGCCGCGAATCAGCAACCCAAGTTCAAGGACGATTCCACGGCGCTTGCGTTGCGGCAGGTCATCATTCCATTCACCCGATCCTTCCGAGGCAAGGAAGACCGCGCCCTGCGCGCAAAGCTCGCCGACGAACTGCCCGGGATCGCCAATTGGGCGCTGGAAGGTCTTGTCCGGCTCCGCGCGCAACGGTGGTTCACGATCAGCAAAGAAGGGAAAGCGGCGGCTGAACAGCTTGCCGAAGCTCAATCGGTGCCGCTCCGCTTCGCGCGGGCCGAATTGACCGTGACCGGCAGGGAGGCGGACTTCGTGGACAAGGACGACTTGCGGACCACATTCACCACGTGGCGGGACAACGAGGGGCTTCACTATTCGGACTACTACAGCCGCACCGAGCTACAGTCCGCGTTGCTCGCCGCAATCGGTTACCAAGGTGTGCGCTATGATCGGGTGCGCCGTTCGATCCCGCGCGATCCTGAAGTGAAGCGCCGACGCGGCTTCGTGGGCGTGAGGCTGAAGGGCAACACGGTCACCACGGACTTCGGCTGAAGGGCCTGTCCCGCCGTTTTGTCCTGGGACAGTCCCAAGGGCACACATGTAAGCTGTATCGATACCGCATGCCCTCCTTGGCCCTGTCCCGCTGTCCCAAGCTTCAACCCTCTGATCGCCTGAACACGTTCGAAAAGTTTCAGTAGTTTGTTGATTCTTCTTGGGACAGTGGGACAAGGATAAATAACACGATGAAATAAGCACTTTTGCTGTCCCAAAGCTGTCCCGTGTCCCAAGGCAAATTATGGGACAAGCTTCGCTTGGAATTTGGAAGGGCTTCGCGCCAACGCGCGGCCGATTTATTTGCCCACTAGCCATGAAGCCCCGGGGCAGACCAGGTACTGGATCGTGACGATCCCAATGCGGGCAAGACGGGAGTGCGGGGTAAGGCACCGAATTGGCAATAAATCTGAGCAAAGAAATAGTGAGGAGCGTTCGGTCGACCGCGCTTTCCGCTAGTGCGATCTTGCTCTTGTCTCAAATGAGCGGCACACTTATGAGTTGAATCCGCAATCTATTTGAAACTTAAGTTGGGCCAGAAGTCGGAACGGTCGTGCGGGGCTAATGATGAATTTTGATGATAACGACACTGCAACAGGGCTATTTGTCCCTTCATCGTATTTTCTAGTTGCGGGTCGCGGTGACAGCACGTCGTCGCTGATTGCGTTTGACTTGGCGTTATTGTCGGTCGGCATAGGAAATGTGAATCTGATCAAGCTGTCCTCAATACTAGCGCCCGGTCTGAAGAATTACCGACCTAGTAAAATAGCACCTGGATCATTTGTTGGGGCTGCCTACGCTACCTTTTCTTCCTCAGGCTCGAAAGTACAGATGGCGGCAGCGGTGGCGATTGCTCATTCAACGGACCCGAGTCGAGAATCAGTAATTATGGAATACGCGGGGCAATTTTCGGCGAAGGAAGCGGAGAGAATTGTCACAGAAATGGCTACCAAAGCTCTTGAATCGAGAAAATTGCAGACGAGAAGTGTTGAGATCGCATCAATCGAACATGTTAGCGTTGATGTTGGATGCGTATTTGCGGCTGTTATTCAGGTTTGAATCGGGCCGTTCAAGACAATTTTTCGATTTCGAGTGAACAACCGCCGCATTCTGTGCAACCGACTTGCATTTTCGGTCCGATGTTCGCTTGTGCCAATGCCTTCACGTTGTATCGCGCAAGTGCGAGGTATGTGTCCGGGTCAGGTGGGTTGATCGCCGACAACGGGATTCCAGGGTACGGCCGAAACGGGATAAGCGTTGGCACAACGCCCAACTCCACCATTGCGTCAATTCCCTCTTTTATTGAGGCAATTTCATCGAGACCAATGAGCAACACACTGCTTACTCTTCCTCGCCCAAGTAATCTGATCGCCGCCTTCCACGCTTCCAAATAATGGTGCTTTGAGACATACGACTTGCCCGGACACAGCTCCTCACGCCGCTTATCGTTCCAAATTTCGATGCTCATTATTAGCGAGCCAATCTTTTCATCGATGAGCCTTGTCAAGTCCCTTAGATCATGCGGCGGCACTAATTCGACAGATATTGGTCCCGCCCAGTGAGTCCTAAGCGCTTGGATGAGTTTCACAATATAGCGAATGCCGTGATCGCGTAAGTTTGGCGTGCCTGGGCCAATTGCAAGCGCTCGAATTTCCTTTTCCTTTACAAGCTCCAAGAACATCTGAACGAAAATATCGGGCGGCAAGGGTCTTGGATTCATCATCTCGTAGGTGCAAAACTGACATGGCCTTCCGATTGCACCAAAGACGCATTCCCGCACCGGTGTCGCAAAGACTGTGGTTTCCGTATGGAATTTAAGGTAGTCACCGACTTTTCCGTACGGCGGGAAATACTTTAGAATTGCGGGAGACTGACGTAACGGCGAGCATAAGATGGAATTATTTTTTGTTTCGATCCACAGATCATAATCCCGGTAAATGAGAGGGACAGATGAGCTGCTCGCGGTCTGATCTTCCCAGACGGACGTATTAATTGGCCTCGAACCCCCTAGCATGAAGATCGAGCCTTGAATGAAGCTCGATTCCAATCCATGTATCGATCGATAATCGGACGGAAGATTTTGGGGCAGAACGAAGCCATAGCAAAGAATTTTAGCCAGTAAGGATGGATCGAAAGCCGCGTATTGTATTCGCATAGGCTTAAGGTCTTGAGCCACCATTGTCTGTTCCTATACGACTGCAAGAACTTTTTGTGCGGCATTATATCCTGGGATACCTGAGACCAGTCCGCCTGGATGTGATCCGGAGCCGCAGATTGTCAGCCGGTCAATGCCGAACAGCCTTTCTGTATTGCGATGCTCAAATATGTTTGAAATAACAGGCGAACCATGATCGACATTCCCTTTATGCATGCCAAATTTTCTTTCTATGTCGATGGGATCGAGTTGCTCTGACTCTACCACCTGTTTAATTTTGAGCTTGCGGAGAATCGTATCAAATACTTTTTTCTTTCTTTCATTTCGGTCTTTGTCATTCAGCGCAGCCAGCAAATCGTAGCTCGCGAATAGGCAGTAGAGGGACCCTATTTGCATGTCGGGGGCGCACAGTTTTGGATCAAACGCGGAAGGCGTTACAAATTCGAAATAGATATCGTGACTATAGCCGCTACTCTTTGCTGATGTGAATGCAGCTTGCGCAAATTCAATTGATGGTAAGTACACGTATGCACTTCGAGGAAGTAATTCGACGTGGCGTTCGCAAATTTCGTCAGGCGATACCGACCCGCGAAACACGAAGTTGAATTTGGCGCAGGGCCCCGTGAAGGTGCTCTCGTCCCAGAAGGCGAGGGACGACGCTGATTGTCCAGCAAGTTTGACAAACGTCGTATATGGATCAGTGTTCGAAACTATATGATCTGCTGAAAGCACAGTGCCATCAGAGCATTTGACGCCTATGGCTTTGTTGCCACGCAAAAGAATCTCGGTGACAGTCCGGCCAGTGGCAATGGATGCGCCAGCATCTCGGGTCGACATCTCCATGAGTTCAACAACTCTGCCCATCCCGCCGAGAGGAACACCCCATCCCGGGACGCCGTGGGTGTTAATCAGCGATAGATAGGCTAGCGTAAAAGACGTGCCCGGTTCTTCAGGCCCTGCGTTATATAAAAATCCAGTGGCAGAAAACAGCGCCTTTACCTGTTGGCTCTCAAAATAATATTCGAGCGTTTGCTTTATGGAGTTGTGAAGAAAGAGCTTCTCAAGTCCGGCACTCGCCGATCTTAGGTCATCGGTAAAATCTGAGAGCGACGGACTGACGTCAAAAACGTGACGATCAATAACACTTCTAGCCTTTCCAATATCGTCAAAGAAGGGGTTCAAGTTCTTAGCATCATTGACGCTGTACTTTTTGATTTGCTCGCGCGTCTGATCGACATCGTCAAAAAGAGCTAAACTTTCACCCTTGTGGAGCCCAACAATAAGCTGGGGGGCGGCACGTACAATCGTCAATCCTTGCTTCCACAACCCCATATCGGAAGCGATCTTGTTATTTAGCATCCCAAAATGATTCGCGCCGGGCGATACCGTGGCTCCGCTTGTCCAGCGCTCATTTCTGCATGCGCCGCCAACGATTAATGCCTTTTCAAGAATCGTTACCGAGTGCCCAGCCTTGGCCAAATAGTATGCGCACACCAATCCGTTGTGACCTGCTCCGACAATGACAATTTGTGCCATCGATCAATAGTCGTAGTCTGGATTATCCGGTGCCAGCAGCACTTCCTCAATCCGACCAGTTTTCAAGTCCAATGCGGTGCCAATAATCGCGGTGATATCCGAGAGTAGGATGCGGCTGTTTCCGAGAGCCGCTATTACCTTTTCTGGCTGGTCGTCTATATCCCAAACTGGGTCTTCCCAGTCTGAGTCAAACGAAGCGATGTCGCCAGGAAGCAATACTGTTGTACGGATTCCGTTCTTGGCCATTTCACGTCGTATTGAGCGACCGAAATGTGCAACTGCTGCTTTGACTGCGGAAAAGACTGCCGGGCCGTGCGATCCACGCTGTGACCAATCCGATGACATAAGAAAAAGGTGAGATGGAGAATTTGCAGCCAGCGTCGATTGGACTCCTTTCGTGAGCAAGATCGTCGCAGCGACAGTTACATTTACATATGCAAGAATCTGATCGACACTCGTCGTCTCAATGCTTGCTTCCGCATCTGGATCAGGGCGTGGCGAAGCTAGATGCGCGACAATTTTTAGATCAGAGAAGTCCGAAGCTATTCGAGAAATCAGCCGATCCACTTCAGCGCGCTCTTGGAAGTCAACAACAACGGCCTCTGCGGAATATTTCTCTTTCTGAATACGTTGGACTGTTGCACGTAACTCACTTTCCGTTCGGGCTGCGCAGATAACACGATAGCCTCTTCGTGCCAGAAAAACGGCAATTGCTCGGCCAATTCCATGAGATGCGCCGGTTACTAGTGCTGATGCCATAGCTTTTCCTCGATTGACCAGATGGTTTTGTCAGCCGCTTGCTTTTGCCGACCCATGGGCAGCGGTTAAGAATTTTTGCAGGTGAGCCACGAGGGTTTCGGTCTGCGCATGCCCCAATTCTAAGAAATAAGCAGTTCCTCCTTCGCGAATGGGTAGATTCATGTAAGCGTGAGCGCTTGTATCCGCACAATAAATTGCCACGTCTTGCAAGCTTATGATTCGAAAAAGTGGGTCTTTGAAAAACTCAAAAGACAATCCGTCGGGGTTGCTGAGCTTGGTTTTTAGATGGGCCGCCCGGCTCTGTAAGACCGGGTCGTCCGGAACGAGATAGTGGTATTTGATTCCGCGTTTCAGGTTGTTCTTGATAATCGGGGCATATTGTTTGTCGTCAATTTCTTCGTCTAGGCTTGCGGTAATAATGTAAACGGTGTGACATTTGACGGTCTTTTCAATTTTCATGAGATGATCGTTTGCGACCAGCCAATCCGCCTTTGCGGTAACCGCAACGATGTCGAAACGCCTATCAAGTGCACCAATCGTATCTCTTAAATCTCGTGCGAAAGTTGTCCACTCGTTGATTAGCTTTCGGGAAAAGAAGAGCATCGTAGCGCACGAAATGAGAAGCACTATAAAAACGAAAGCGGCAGCCAAAGCGAATTCGTTGAACCGAATAAAATCTTGCGCCTTCAGGATTACGACGGCGACAATCAAAATGAAAACCGTAACCACGGTTCCCTGGATCGTTGTATCTTTGAAATTGATCAAGTTCATTTGGCGCGGCCCTTCTCTGGAAGGCGCAGGTACAGTTTATTAAGACCAGCCTCATTGGTAGGCTTGAAACCCAATTTGTTAAGAATACGCAGCCCTTCTTTCGATACGGGACAAGAGAGAAATGGCAAAAACCAAAATCGGCGAAGCAAATTAATTGCGACCTCAATTGTGTCCGCCTTGATCGAATAGGGACAGGAATTTGTAGTAGCAAGAACCTCCAAAAATATCGAAGTGATTTTGTGTTGTCGCGGTCTGAAAAGCTCCGCCGGGAAATGACATATCGTGGTTATGCCGTGCCGGATGCAGTAGTCGAAGCCATTCTTTGTAAGCGGAAAGAACGAAAAGTAGGACTCAATGCGATGGTCGTCTTTGCCAATGACGATGGAGTAGTTGTAATATTGCATAGCGTGTCGGATACACGGCCCATCGAACAATCCCGGCGTGCCCGGGAAAATGTCTCGCTCTAGTGTGATCAGGCTTGCATAATCTGATCTGCTAATCCTTTTTAGGGTTGCGTGCTTCTTCAACTGGGCACGCATGAACTTTGTCAGTTCGCCAAACGTCAAATGCTTTGGAGGCTGGGTGTGTCGGCGGCGCTTCATCGAAATTGCTTCCAAAACGCAATGTTGGGCTTTGGCCGAAGACTCACCGCTTCGGTATTCATCGGAGGCGTGCCCGCCTCCGTCCGATCCGGGGTTTTCTGCCGAAATAACCTTATCGCGTCGCCGCTCTGGAAGGTAGACACGGCCGCTCGGGCAAACGCCGCCCGAGACCGCCTCTGGTCCAATAGCCGAAAACTGAGGCTCGCTCCGATGGACCTGAGACCGGCCCCCGCGCTCGTAATACACGGCGGTCATACATTTGCCCCTCAACCCCCGGAAAAATTGTAGACAACTTGGGCGTGCGTGAGCAAGGGCTATGCCACCAACTTAGCCAGACACGGGCTAGGAATTGAACCCGCCATGGGCTCAAAAAAGGTGGGACATTTTCGTCTCGGAATTCAGTGGTGCGATTGGTCGCAGTGGGACTCGACAATTGATTGATGCCAGTGCGCTGTGTGGCTCCGCCCCTGCCACCATTGCCGAACCGTTCGCGCTCAACCACCTGAAAGTATTTTACGATTTAGACGTAACCCATTGATGGATTTAGAGTGTACTTGGACAGTTTTTACAGCTAAGTCATTGACCCGCATAAAATCTGCCGAGCTTCCCAAGCTGCATATGGCGAGCAAGCCCCAAAATATTCCATGATGGACGTTACGCGCGGTGGTCGTGATTGCTGCCAGATCGTATCGATCACAAAAATACAACGGCGCCCATTGTGGGCGCCGTTGAACTGTTCTTGATACCTGTGTGTTTGGATTGGTAGTTATTTAGCTTTCTTTAGATACTGTGTTTCAATTGCGACCATCTGCTTGTCCCAATTCCCGCGGAGCGCAATCTCTTTCATCCATGTAATGTAGTCGCGGATATTGCGATTGGTCATTTGGGAAAAATTCGTGGTCCACACGCCTCTTCCCAAGATGTGTTGATTGGCTACCTGGGCTTGCCCAAAGCCAGCCAATACTTCACCTTTAACCCCAACAATAACCGGTGGGAATCGCCAGCGGTCGAGAGCGCGAACAACTTTGATGAGTTGCACTTCTGTGTGCCGCATCGCGGCGTGCGGAATTCGTAGGCGGGCATATCGCCCGACACATTTGCCTTGGACCAAAACGGACGAGACGGCTGCTTTCGACTTACTTCTTTCGACGGTATGCCTCATGGAAATCTCCCTCGTAGGCATGGTTGATCGATCACCCGTTGCCGGGTGTTGGGGCGAAATGCGACCAATCCAGCGTACAAACCACGACGGCGAAGGCCGGGGTCCGTGCGTGCTCGGGCGTCGTTGCGGACAGATGTTTTCTGTTCGATCAACGTCCTTGCACACGACCAAAAAGCCAAAATGCCAACAGCGTGCGCAGCGGACTACGGAAAAATATTTCCGCGACAACAGAGATAAGAGCCTTTGTTGGCTAAATCAAGTTAGTAATAGCCACGAGAGAATAGAGATTGCTTAACTCAAATACCCTCGCCACAACGGTAGAAATACCTATGCTGTGGCGCCCGTAATTGTTTGATGTTTTCGTTTCGTTCGGCGGTTTAGGCGAAGTGTTAAATAGCTTATAATTTGACAATCTATTTTCCTATCGCAACTGAATCGGCATAACCCAGCGCCTTGACGGGCTGTAATCGTGGGCCAAGTGTTAAACATGTGGTCATCGCCACAGCGGTCAGCGTGGTCTCGATTCGGGAGCTCGCCTGGCGGCGCTTTGGCAAAAAAGCCGGTTTTGCTGACAGGTTCTGCCAAACCATAAAACGTGTCGTTAGGACCCTGCTCGAGGCCTACTATGGAGCCTCGACGTGAAAAATTCACTCGAAATCCTTTACCCGCCGATCTCGGCGGTTAAGCCGTCGCCGCACGCCTCGCGGCAACATAACCGGCATCAACGGCGAAAACTTAAGAGCCTGCTTACGAAGTTTGGCCAGGTCACGCCGATTATTGTCGACGAGACCTATGTCATCGTCGATGGCCATGCCGTCTACGAAACCATGGTTGAACTAGGCTACGACGCGATTGCGGTCGTTGTTGTCGCCAACCGCGCCGAGGCTGAGATTCGGACGCTTCGGCTTGCGCTTAATCGTATTTGCCAAGATACGAAATGGGACGATACGAAGCTGAAAATCGAAATCGAGGCCCTCCTAAGTCTCGGATTTGACGTGGATCTTACGGCTTTCGACGCCGTCGAGATTGATATGACATTGTCGATTGATACGCCGGCTGGCAACACTGTGGAGGAGGTGGCGGTCGCCGATGTAGAATCGCAGCCTGGGCCGACTGTCACTCAACCAGGCGACATTTGGCACCTGGGCCGGCATGTCGTCGCTTGCGGCGACGCCCGTGATGCCGATCACCTCCGTGCCCTGATTGGTGACAGCCGCGCGGCCACGGTTTTCACCGATCCGCCTTACAACGTTCGGATTGACGGCTTCGTTTCTGGTCTTGGCAAGAACCAGCATCGCCCGTTTGCCATGGCGTCGGGGGAGTTGAGCCGGCAAGATTTCATCGCGTTCTTGATCGCGTTCATAGCCGCATTGAAGCCGATCCTCGTCGACGGCGCCATCATCTTCGCATGCATGGACTGGCGGCATGCTGGTGAACTACTTGAAGCGGCCGCTGGGCAGGATCTTGAGTTCAAAAATCTTTGCGTCTGGGTGAAAAGCAACGCAGGAATGGGTAGCTTCTATCGTTCGCAGCACGAATTAGTCTTCGTCTTTAAGCACGGTGATGCGCCCCATCAGAACAACTTTGGTCTCGGCCAGCATGGTCGCAGCCGTTCCAACGTGTGGAACTATCGAGGCGTCAACGCCTTCGGTAAGGACCGGACCGAGCTCTTGGGCATGCACCCGACCGTCAAGCCCGTCGCCATGATTACGGACGCGCTGCGGGATGTTTCCCGGCGGGGAGAGATCGTCCTTGATCCATTTCTCGGATCGGGCTCAACGCTCATCGCCGCCGAGGACGTTGGTCGCATTTGTATCGGTAACGAGATTGATCCGACCTATGTCGATGTTGCAGTCCGCCGTTGGCAGAAGCAAACCGGTCGAGACGCGGTCAACGCCGCGACGGGCGAGACCTTCGCGGCCGTCGCCGAGCGCGTCGCGACGGCGACTATGGCCGCGGCGCCGATGACTCTGGTCGAGAGCCTTATTCCTACCGCACGCGGCGGCGGCGAGGAGGGACGTCATGTTTGAGGATAAGGACAACAACAAGGTTGGCTACCGCCGTCCGCCAGTTCATAGCCGCTTTAAGCCCGGTCAAACCGGCAATCCGACGGGTCGCCCGAAGGGTACGGCCAATCTTCGGACCGACCTTCGTGACGAGCTCTCCGAAAACATCCGTGTGCGGGAAGGCGAGCGCGACCTCAAGGTTTCGAAGCAAAGAGCGATGCTCAAGGCGCTGGTGGCGAAGGCCCTCAGGGGCGATGCGCGCGCGGCCAACGTCGTCCTCGGGCTGGTGTCCAAGCTATTCGAGCCCACCACGGAGATAGAGGAGATCCCAAACCTGACTGCCGACGACCAGGCCATTCTCGAACGCTTCCTGGGCCGACGGATGTTGACCGAGACGCCTAAACCCTAACCGTACAGTAATGAGTGTCGTTATGACGACGTCTCAGAATGCAATGATCACGGAGTTGAATCCCATGGATGAGGCCTCTCTTGCTTTCCGCGCTGCCCTCGCAACTGATCTACTCGCCTTTCTGGAACGAGCCTTCCGCGAGATTGATCCTCGCGGAGATCTTCAAGTCGCGGACTATGTGTTGCATGTCAATGACGTTCTGGAGCGGGTGTCCGAGGGAAAAGATACTCGGGTCATTCTAAACCTGCCGCCACGGCACCTAAAATCGATTCAAGCATCCGTTGTCTGGCCTGCGTGGCTCCTAGGCCAAGATCCCAAGCTGCGCATTGCCGTGGTCTCCCACAGCCAAGCACTCGCGCGTGATCTTAGCATCAAAACGTTGCGACTAATGGACGCCGATTTCTATCGAGATGTTTTTCCGCAAACGCGTCTGCGCGACGATCGGCGACAGGCTATGGATTTTGAGACCATACAAAGTGGCGGCCGTTACGCAGCATCGTTCGAAACGGGGATTACGGGGCGAGGCTTTGATCTAATAATCGTTGATGACGCCATATCGGCTCATGCGGTGCGGTCAAGCGCAGAGCGCGATCGTGTCAACGAGACCTTTGATACGATGGTGGCATCTCGTCTGGACGATCAGCTGCGCGGCGCCATGGTCATTGTTGGCCAGCGCCTGCACGAAAACGACCTGACGGGCTACTTGCTTGCCAAGGGCGGCTGGAAGCACGTTTGCTTACCGCTCGTCGCCGAGGAAACAAGCACAATTCAGATCGGCGGGCGCCTTTGGGTTCGAAATCCCGGAGACGTGTTGTTGCCGGCATTATGGCCTGCAAATGTTGTTGCACAGACACGCGCGGCGGTTGGGGAGGCAATCTTTTCGGCGCAATACCAACAAAATCCATCGGCCGCGATCGGCGAACTAATCAAACCCAATCAGCTTCGCAAGTATGACGAACTACCGCCCTCCGCGAACCGTGTCACCCTGAGCTGGGACACCGCGGTCAAAACCGGGCCGAACACGAGCTACACGGCGTGTTTGGTCTTCGCCACCGACGGCACACGGCATTATGTAGTCGATGTCTTGCGAGCGCGCTTGGATCCTGTACAAGCTCGAGACGCCGCATTGCGGCTGATTGCGCAATATCGGCCAAGGGCAATTCTTGTCGAAGACGCGAGCTCTGGTCCCGGGCTCGCCAAGATGCTTGAGGAACACCACCACCGCTGCCAGCTTTGGCCAACGGCCGGGTTGAACAAGGAGGAACGCCTTGAACCGCATCTCCACATGTTTTCGGAGGGCCGTGTCTTGATCAAGAACAACCAAGCTTGGACGACCGAACTTGCAAGCGAATTGCTGAGCTTTCCTTTCAGCCGGCATGACGACCAAGTCGATGCGATGACGCAATATCTCAATTGGGCCGCAGAAAAACTTCCCTCCACAGGGCCAATCATAACGGGGACTGGCGGCTGGGAAGAAAACTTGGCTCGTGTGCTGTCGCACCAAACGCGGCCAATTCGCAAAGGCGAGCATCCGCTTCGCCCACGCCGAGGCGGGTTTCGGATGCGATGACATAAATGAGCTGGCGAAACCGGACCGTAGCCTGCTCGTTATCTTCACGGATGTGGCGGTCTTCAGATGAATCGGAGAAAGATATGGACACTCAAGTTCGTGAGGGTACTGGCTCAGAGGTCTTGCTGAACATATCTGGCAACGACATTCGCAGAGGCACAGGCTCTTCTGTGCTTCTCAATATAGATGGATACAACGTGCGAAAAGGTACTGGTTCAAAAGTTGTTCTGAATGTCAACGGCAATCAAATCCGGGCGGGAACCGGATCATCCATTATCTGCAATATAAGGAGCAATGAAATTCGAAGAGGAGACGGATTAAGCGTACTATTAAACATCAATGGAAATAGTATCCGTAGGGGAACAGGCAATTCGACTCTCTATAACACAACGCGACGGCTAAACACCGTCGAGCTTGCCGCAGTCCTTTGCGCTCTTGGGGATCTTAATACCTCTTGGCCGGTACACGTTCCTCGCATCCAAATCAATGGGCTCGATGCGGTTGCGCATGAAGGATCACACCGCCTTCAACAAGCTGGCCGTTGGGGATCGAATTGGCCCATCTGAAAAACAACAGGTTCGGAGGCAGAGGATTAGCCGAAATTCGCCTTTCCTCTAACCGACTAATGTAAAACGGCTTTTTGCGCTTGGCGGTTTAGTTGTGTGATATTTCTGCACCACTTAAAGCACTCTGCAAAAAATATTTCGTCCGCCGGTTAATTGGGTGGGGGGTCAAACTGAATAATAGGTGCAAGGCATCGACGCTTTAACCGGGGCCTATCGGTCTCGGCGCCAGTTCCCTTGCACGGAGTGTACAATGACCACCCTTACGGACAAATTTGCAGACACTAATCCGATCAGCGATAAGATACTTACCAACCCGCAAGACGATATCCTAGCGTTTCCCTGCCTTCCAAGGACCTTGGCAGAGATATCTAAAATCTCAGCCATCAAAGACATCGATGTTCGTGCCGAACAGTGCGTTTTTGCAGGTATCACTGCGGAACACGAGTCTGGAAGAAGGCTCTTGGAATCATGCAGTGGAGGTACCAGCTTCTATCAGGCTATCTGTCGCGAACGGATTGATCTGTACGAAAGTTTGCAATCATTAGCGCCTCACGAACTTCGCTCCCTGTACTACGATATGATCATCAAAAATCACGACTCTGAATATGATGATCACGACTGTGGCGATGACGAGTGTATCTACTTACTTTGCAATCTGCTTCGAAACGATCGGACAGTCATGCAGCAGAACCTTTGGGAAGCGATTGCAGAGCATTACGACGCGATCGAAATTATCCCATGTTCGTCTGAGGAAGCTCCCAGTTATGCTGGAGCGGCTCGGTTGGTGCGTTGTCGCCTAGACTGCACAGCGGGCTTCTTCGACCTCACGGACCAGTGACATTACACGTAGATGCTTCATGGCTTTTTTGAACGGCTCGCTGTCCAGCTCACATGTTTGCAAAAACTGAGCAGCGATAGCGAGCCGTTTGTACACGTTTTCGGAATTGTATGAGAATTGACCATATTTCGAGCTGATTTTGAATGGATTAAAAGCTAAATCCGCAAATCTTTGGTCGGGCAGGGGAAATGGATTCAAGTAATTGATAGGTTATGGAATTTGCCCCACTCATGGGGCCGAGCGACCTATCGAGGCATCCGGCGTGGTAGTGAGTAACTAGTTCTGCTTCGGTATTCGCAACAATTGACCTGGGTAAATGCGATCCGGTGAGTCGAGTTTATTCAGGTTTGCCTCAAAGATTAGATTTGATTTATCTGGCGAACCAAGCAATTTCAGCGCAATAGCGCGCAGCTGATCACCACGCTGGACTTCATACATATCGAATTGCGCATTCCCAGGATCTAGTCCCAGCCCCAGATCGCTTGGGTTAAGGCTGTTTAGCTCTTGTCTGACGGTATCCAGAGTCTTGGGCCGATATTGTCTATGATCCGACAAATTATTAGGGCTTTCGAACCATCGGCGCCGCGCACTCATGCTCACCTGATTGAGGGCAGGCGGTCCAGGCACCCTATCTGCCGAAGCAAACAAGTTTGAAACAGTATAAAATAGGCCGGGTTTGTCAGATGGATCGAGCGGGTCTCGGTAGTTTGGCTGAAGCTCAAATATTCTGGATGTTGGAGAACCGTCCAGCATCAAACCCGCTGCGCGCGCACCATCCAGAATCCAATCAAGTGTTTGGTCGGAAAGCCCTCGATGGTTGCCGCCACCACCAACTGCGCAGTGAACGCCCGGAAACCATCGTTGTTGATATGGAGCATCTGGGGCATTTGAATCGATTTTTTTAGCTGCGTTCAAAAAATCGATATTGTCCCAAAGTGTCGGCACGTAGTCCTTTCGGCGTTCGTCGATTGCGACGGCGTGGCGGGCACTCTTAACGAAGGCTGATAACGACGTATCGTGAAAAAGAAACTTTTTGTCGACAGCTTTAGCGATTGCAAATCGGGCGGGGATGCCCAATGCGCCAACCGTGTCCCATACCCCGAGATATTCTATTTCTAGGAGAGGGGTGTTCTGCGTTTCGATGCCCGCCGCGGCTCGCCATTTGCGTTCTTCCTCTGAAATGCAGACTTGGTTCGCATTGTCCCGTCGGAAACACAGTAATTCGTCGTTATACTCTGCGGTCGTATCTCGGCGTCGATACAAGTCGACGGCTTCGCGGACTTTCGCAGCGACTCTTCTTTCCAATATGCCCACAGTGTGCAGTAAGCCCACAAAGGAACGTGCGGTGTAGGCACCCCGCGAGAAGCCGAAAACATATAATTCGTCGCCCGGGCTATAATTGAAAATCAGAAAGCGGTACCCGTCGGCGATATTCTTAACTAGCCCAGCTCCAAATACGCCTCCGCTGAATTTCTCGTATTTTGAAGTACCCACTCCTTCATCATAGAATATCACCTGCGCCACACCATCAGGTGTCAATGGTAGGATAGTTTCGGCGGTCAGAACGACGTTAGTCGGACAGGGCGAATCCAGTTTTTGCCAGGTGCCATCGAAACAAAATATGAGGCGTTTCATTGATAACCTCGCGCCAACATTAACGGCCGCTCTGCTTAGCGGTCCCCGCGTTGGAATAACCTAAGGTTGACTCGCGAACGAATCTAGCGGAAAAATATAAATCAGATTCATCCAAAAACAACATAACCAGGAATTATCTTCATTTCGCACATGAAATGGCGAATAAAGTCGGGCTTTTCGGTTGAAGCATTCGAACGTAGCCAATCGCGCTCACGCCGACTAGCCGACTACCTGGCGATATACATACAAAATTTCGCTCCCCTACATCGAACCAAAACTAATGAATTACTGGACTTCCTGGAAAACCCAGACGAAGGGCGAATAGTTGTTTATTTTGGTCTTTCCTACTCCGGCAAACCGTGCGGGTTCGCCACTCTGATGTTTTATCCGGGGGCAAACGTCGGAATAATTGATCACTTAGCAATATCCCCGACAAACCGCGGTTACGGAGCGTTCTTTTCGTTTTGCGAACTAATTGCCGAATATCTCGAACAGCACAAATTCATCTGCAATTATTTGCTCGCGGAAATCGTTCTCTCCGATGAGCCTATAAGCACGGGGACAACACCCTTAACGTTGATTCGCCTCACACGTTTTGTAGGATTTAGGATTGCCAACTTGCCGTATTACGCACCTGATCCATTAATTATTACGAATAAAGAATCGTGCAGAGCCGCGCTTATGATTATCACCCAACCAGATAAGCCTTCAATTGAAGCGGATGAGCTAATCGAGTTGCTGCGAGTCATATATTTCAAGCACTACGCCGCTTGGTATGAACGTGTAATGTCAGCTGAATTATTTTCTGAATACAAAACTGCCATAACTAAATCATTTGTATCACTTTCTGATTACGCGCGGAGTGAGAAAAGGATCAAGATTAATGGAATGAAAAATTTTGATATGCCTTACGTATTGGAGCCGGCAAGCGAGCTAAATATTGGGATCGTTGGCTATGCAACTTTGTTTGCGCTCCCCGCGATATTGACAATTATTGTTGCTTTCGAACATGACACAGTAGTAACGGCAGCTTCGATAATAGGCACAGCAATCCTATTTACTTTAATGCTTATTCCAAAATTTCGTAACCCCTTACTCAAATTTTTTCAGCTAAAACGATGATGTCATCAGCAAAAAAATTGAACATGAATCTTCCCAACGCATCAAATTTTGTCGCCATCGCCGCGGTCGGCTGGGCAAAGCCAAAACGTGACATAAGTGCGGAGAAAATGTGGAATCGACGTTGACGCAGAATTCTGAAATTTGCAATTGCAAGTGACCGAAGAATAAATGCTGGGGAGTAAACCCATATCGCATCAGGGCGGCCAGCGTTTATTGTTTTTATGAACTTAACCGACGCATTCCATCCGTTTCTTCCAAATTGTTCAAAGCTCGATGATGTCTCGAAATGAAGATAGAGTCGACAGCCCTTTGCACTAACACGTGAGAGCTCGGTAATGGCTTCAATCGCCGATACATAATTTAAAACAGAGCCGATACAAAAAATGAGATTGAAACTGCAATCTTCAAAGGGGAGTTGCTCTAATTCGGCCACTACAGCGTTCGGTTTGTCTTGTAATTGGCTAAAAAAACGATCTAAATTCACTCGATCGTTCAGCATCCAGTCATAAGCCGTCATTCCACAGCCGGCATCGAGTATCCGATTAGGGATTTGAGAGGCCGAAGTCGTTTGCAAAATGAAGGCTTCAATATTTCTTCTTTTGTGCTCATTCCAAGCATCATTCGCATCCCATATCTCTTGACCTGCGCCGTAGAGACTGGACGCGGATTCTCGTACATTCAGAATTTCGTCGGAAGGACGCACATAATTCCTGGTTATGTGCATCTCGCGCGCAATGCGCGTCGTGCCGTTCTCCCTCGCGTTCTGAGTGAAGCGATAACGGCCTCGCCGTCGGCCGCTTACCAAGCCGAGTTAATCGTGAGTCGAAAGGTTTGTGGCGCCCGAACCTTGGGCGCGCGAGACTTGAGCTTCCATCACGGGAGCAACAAATGCAATTCGGCGAGATAATTAATGAATTTTTACAGCATTGCGCTGTTGAACGGCAGCTCTCAAATCATACAATACAGGCGTACACCGCGGACCTATCGGACTTTCGGAAATGGCTTCCAATCGAGGTTGCGCCTACCGATGTGTCTGACGCGACTCTAAAGTCGTATTTGGCCAACATGGTCAGTGAGCGACGGCTAGCGGCTGCGACAATTCGACGTAGATTTGCCTGCTTGCGCTCATTCTTTCGTCGCTCGACTGAGCTTGGATACACATCAGACCCGTTCTCAGCATGGGGGCTTCGAATCCCACGGAAAAAGCAGCTTCCGCGAACATTATCAAGATCTGAAGTGACCTCATTAATAGAGGCGTTGGACAGAGAGGATGCGGAATTACACAACGACAAAGCTGTTTTGCCCACATCAATTCGATTGATGGTATCGACTGGAGTTCGGGTCGGAGAGTTGTGCAAGCTCCGCATTAACGACGTAGCTCCCGACGGCTCTTCGCTAAGAATTCACGGAAAAGGGTCTCGAGATCGCGTTGCTTATGTGACCGACGCGCCGTTACGTAAGGAATTGCGGCAACTTTTGACGCAGCGCCGCTCTGCAAATGATACCTGCGACGCACTGTTTTTGAACCGTCTAAAATTGCCAATTAGGCCGCAATCAATTCGATCAAAGCTGCGTAGGTATGCCGATGGATTGGGACTCGCCCGCCGGATCACGCCGCATATGCTACGGCATACGGCTGCGACTCTTCTTATAGAAACCGGCGTCGATATTCGCTTTGTCCAGCGGCTGCTCGGTCACTCAAGTATTGCAACAACGGAGATCTATACGCACGTCTCTGACGAAGCTCTCAGATCCACGCTCGAAAGAGCCAACGTTCTCGGCGGTCTCTCCTCAAGCTGAACTACATTTTAAATGCTACGTATTTCGCTGTTAGCGCATTTCCTGGATTAAGGAAGGGCACATAACTCCGGATTATCTGCATCGACGATAACGTCTAGTTATCGTCCCCGAGCCAGAAGCTCGAACATCAAAGTGTGCAGACTACATTAACGAAAAGGACGGCCGATCTTTCGGCCCAATAGAAAAAGCAGACACATCATATCACTGCCACCTTTTGGCGGCCATGATCACAGGTATTTTGGGTTATGTATTCCGAGCAGATAGCCGCCGGCTTTATTTGTAGATGGAATCTGCGATCGACTCCACTAATTCAACAGTGCTGCGTTGAATTTGACGATTTTGGATTCGCGCAAATGCCTTCAAAAGACGGAGCGAATTAGCTGATTCGAGCATCGAGGAGATTGCGCTCCCACCAGATCCACCCAGGTCACTGAAAAAAAACGTGACTGGCACGTCAAGAATTTTCGCAACCTGTTGAAGCCGACCAGAACTGACGCGATTTGTACCCTTTTCGTATTTCTGAACTTGCTGAAATGTTAAAGCGAGCGCTTTCCCCAACGTCTCTTGCGACATGCCAAGCTCGAGGCGCCGCAATTTAATACGTCGGCCAATTTCGTTATCATACAAAGAGGAGCGTTTTTGTCGCATGACCATGTTCTTTCGATTGTGGTTTTTGATTGCGCCCTAGCGAGCACGCTGAGAGCGACCGAACGCTGCGTCAATCAGACTGCGCGGCGCTGAATTCTTATATTTTTCGAATTCAAATGGATGGACAAAATCGTCGCGGAACCACGGATTTTGTTGAGGGTCAAATACTTCGATGGCCCAATCAATCATGCGCCGAACCCGCGCCGACTTTCCTGCATCTGGATGATAACTAAGCCAGATGTCGAATGGGTAATGGTGGCCGATATCAAGTGGAACAACCTGTGTGCCCATTGCGAAATAATACGTCGGCAGCCAGCCGAGTGCTAAGCCATTCAACACAGCCGCATACATTGCTGTACTTGCATCGGTACGCATGGCCATAAATCCCGGTTGTGGGCGATCCGGGAATAGCTTGTTGTAATATTCGCTTCCCCGACCTTGATCAGCATACTGCATAACGAGTCGGTGACGTTCAGATATCTCATCTTTGTTTTTTGGGACACCGTAGGTATCGAGATACGCCTTCGATGCACAAGGCATTACATGCATGCGCCCAATTTTTCGAACCATAAGGTCGCGCGGGGTCGGCTTTTCAATTTGTATGGCCAAATCGGCTTGAGCACGCATAATGAGATCATCCGGTCGCTGCATTGAGCAATGCAGATCGATAAGAAGCTTTGGGTGGGCGCGTCCGAACTCAATGAGCCGCGGTGTAAGCCAAAATGTGCCAAGGCCCTCAGTTGCCGCGATCCGAACTTCTCCGTGGAACGGCTGTGCCAGGGTGCCCCGACGGCGGACAAATCCCATCGAAGCCTCTTCCATCGCTTCGGCAGACGACAACAGCTTTTGACCATCGTGAGTCAGCCGAACTCCGTCACGGTGTCGGGTGAACAGAACAACATTTAGCTGTTGCTCTAATTGCATGATGCGATGAGCGATGCCGTGGCCTGTGATGTTCAGACGGGCGGCTGCGGTTCGAAAACTGTTCGCGCGAGCGACTTCAAGGAAAAGGCGCACGTTGTCCCAGTCTGGACGAGGGACTTCGGAGCAATCGGTGTGCTCAGTTTTTTGAGCACCGTATGGTTCTAACGAAGGCATCCCAAAGCTCAATCAAAGCCTAACATTTGGACCGGGGCGTTTAGAGACGCTGTGGGGACATAAAATGACAATCCATGACACGCGTATCTCCTCTCAGGGTAATCTTGCAGATCGCGCACGCGGTCGAATCATCCGTCCGCTCGACGGGCGCGAAATCCTCGGCCTAGCTCGACGCCTAGTAGTATTTACACCAAACGGCAACCAGATTGCAGCACTAATGGAGAAGGCCCGCAAGGCCATTCCTATGCTGACGACGCCGGAGATCGTACAGCGGATCGCCTCACACAATCCGGATTGCTTTTGGGCAATTGCGCGCCGCGACAGGTTCGACATCAGATGCCCCGAGGGCGAAGGTTACTACGCCTTCCTAACGCTGAACGAAGAGGGCCTACGCGGGCTTCTGGATGGGAGCTTTGATCGCAAAAACCCTCCGCTTTCGTATATTTCGGCTCAAAGCGAAAAAGCAGCCGGCATTTATATCTGGCATGCGTTTGCGCCTGGCAATTTAGCCGTAGCGATCACGCTCGCATGCCGAAAAATTTGGAACCTGCAGAACCAGCAGGCGGACATTTTCTGCTGGTCTACCAATGATTCGGCGGCGCGTTTTGTCGAGGCAATCGGTTTCCAAAAACTACCACCCGTTACGGGTAGTAAGGTGCCGCAGTTCCACGTGTTCCGCCGCAGCAATTGGACGCCGAATGCCATAATTTCTAGAGATTCACCGACGCAGCGATTGGTGCCTCCAAAGCTGCGCGTGCGTGTTGCTCGCACGGTCGACGATCTGATGCGGGCAGTAGCGCTGCGCGGAGCCGTCTATATTGCCGAGCAGGAATGTCCGTATGACGAAGAGTTTGACGGTAACGATTTTTCTGCGACGCATCTGATTGGCTACGTGGGCAATGAGCCAGCTGGTTGCATGCGTATCCGTTATTTCGCAGATTTTGCCAAGGTAGAGCGTTTGGTGGTTCGCAAGGAGTTTCGTAGCTCAGGTCTCGCGCGGCAGATTGTGCGAGACAGCGTCGAATTCTGCCGCGCAAAGGGATATCAACGTATTTACGTATATGCCCAGAAACGGCTGGTGGGTTTCTGGTCCAAATGCGGTTTCGTAGTTCCAGCGAACGCACGCGACCTGGTATTTTCCGATTTTGATTATGTTGAGATGATCCATATCTCCGATCGGCAGCACGACGCAATTTCGGAAAAAACCCCACCGCAGGTGATCATTCGGCCGGAAGGTGATTGGCAGTCACCAGGCATTCTTGAGCGCTCGATTGTCCGCGGGCTTCGTCGGCCTTCAACTGGGGTTGCCGCAGCATGAGCTCAGTCGTCTATCTGAGAGCACTAGCCGATCCCTCGAAGACGCCTTGTCTTGCTCTAATAGATTTACAGCAAGAATACATCGCGGACCCCCGTGCTATGGCGATGCCGGGAGCCAAAGCTGCCCTCGATAAGTGCCAGATGGCGCTCTATCACGCGCGGTCCATGGGTTTCCCTATCGCCTATTTTCGTCAATTGACTCACTCGTCTTATTTCAACCCGGCCACGATTTTCTCCGGTTGGATCAAAGGTTTTGAGCCGACTGGGGCAGATATGATTTTCGATCGAAACCTGCCGTCTTGCTATTCGAACAAGTCTTTTGCCGAGTTGATGGATAGTTGCGGCGGCCATTTTGTCATAGCTGGTTTTGCTGGGGAGACAGCCTGCCTTTCGACGGCGATCGATGCATATCATCGCAAACATCGGTTTACGTATCTCTGCGACGCTTCGACAAGCCACGGACTTGGGAATTTTTCGGCGTCGGTAGTTCAAGGGGCCATTACGGAAATTATCAAAGTGTACGGTGAGGTTCTAAGTACCGATTCGTGGGTCAGTGAGACCTCCGATGTGGCCATAATCGAGGTACCACGACTATGAGCAACGAAAGGGATGTCGAAATCTTAGCTCTGATCGATAGGCTTAGAAATGAAATCGATCTCGCCGAAAAACACTCGCTTGACGTAACTGTGCGATTGCTCCGAACCGCAGTACTGGATCTTCACACCTTGGTGTTCTCAATTTCAGATGATGAACTGCGATCTATTTCCGACGCTCTCGAAGATGCATCGTTATCAGAGGGCAAGTCAGCTGACCGATATCAGTGAGGCGCCCGGGGCAATTGATCGCCACCTTGAAAACCAGTGACTGGCCTTTATTTTGGAAAAGCGGAAATGACTGCTGCTGTTCTCATGTCCGCTGCCTTCAGCGCTTTATTGCATGCTTGCTGGAATATGCTGGCACAGCAAAATTCCGCGCCGCGAGACTTGCTCCAGGGTTTCGTAATTGCGACTGCGACCCTATGCTTGGTGGCTTTTCCTTTCATCGGCGCCCCCATTCCGCAAACTTGGCCATGGATTGGCATGGCCAGCTTGGTAAATGTGTTTTATCTGCGAATATTGGGAAGAGCATACGTCCATCCGGATTTTTGTGTGGTCTACGCGATTGTCAGATCAACAGTACCAGCAGTCCTTTTTCTTATCGGTCTGCTGGTCTTTAACGAGAGTGAGCGTCTTTGCGGCTTGATTGGTCTGGCAATTGTCGTAACCAGTATCCTAATTTTCGCTCTACCTCAGACCCAAGTTAACAGGACCGATCTAAAGACCCTGATCTTTTCCGTCTTCTCGGGGCTGCTACTCGCATTGGCGTTGTTGCTTGACGTCGTTGGCATTCGCACTGCTGGCAGGGGCTTTGAAAATCTCCTCCAGTATGCTGTTGCAAGTTCGCTTAGTACTGCGGCATCTCTCACGATCCTTAGTTTGACGGGTCGAGCAAACCCGGTCGCCATTCTCATCGCCAATGGCAGACGATGCTTTTTAGGAGCCCTTTTGTTGTTGTGCTCTTACTTGTTTGGTATGTGGGCGTATTCGCAGGGCCCAATTGGAATGGTAGCTCCTGTACGCGAAAGTAGCATTCTCTTCGGTGGGCTGCTCAGCGTCTTTGTGCTACGTCAATATGTTACGCGAGCGCAGTGGGCCGCGATGGCGCTTGCTACAATTGGCATTGTACTGGTTCAGGCTGGATAGGCTCATTCAGCAAAGATCTGATTTGCAGCTATGAGTTGGGGATTTCATCGTGCCACCCGGATCGAAGTTCCGGTACCAGCAATGGCGAGCGATTGTCGCCATCTCATTCGGGAACGCGTTAGAATGGTTTGACTTTGTTATCTTTGGATATTTCATCGTCCCGATTTCGAAGCAGTTTTTCCCCGCTAGTGAGCGATCATCGGCGCTTATGCTCTCGTTGGCAACGTTTGGCGCAGCCTTTTTGGTTCGTCCGTTAGGGGCCATTGTTCTCGGACATTATGCCGATCGTTACGGACGCAAACCGGCACTTGCCTTGACTATCTCTTTGATGACAGTGGGTACGGCGTTGATTGCATTTGCGCCAACATATCAATCCGCGGGGTTGCTTGCGCCAATTACAGTTATCGTCGCTCGCATCGTGCAAGGATTATCAGCTGGCGGTGAATTCGGAAGCTCAACGACTTTACTTGTCGAGCAAGATCGACTTGCTCGCGGGTTTATTGCGAGTTGGCAATTTTCGAGTCAGGCGCTTACCCTCGTTTTCGCGACATCTTGCGGCACTTTTCTAAGCTTGGCGCTTGACGCAGAACAGATAAATGCCTGGGGGTGGCGAATTCCATTCGTGTTTGGATTATTGATTGGCCCAATTGCAGTCTATGTTCGAAGTCGCATCGCGGAGAGCGCTGAATTCCAGTCGATCCAAGTGAGCTCATCGCCCACAAGTGAAATCGCGTCATTTTTTAAATCGAAAATGTTAGTTGCAATTGGACTCGTGACGCTTGCGACCGTCGCGATCTATACTCTGGTGTTCATGCAAACGTTCTGTGTCAGATACCTCGGATTTTTGCCGTCTGACGTATTCCGGGTAGGTCTCATCACAGGTATCGCCCAAGTGGTGTTGGTCCCCGTCGCGGGCGCATTATCCGATAAATGGGGGAGGCTGCCTATCGCAGGCATCGCAGGTCTTATCATTATGGTCACAGCCATTCCGCTGCTTGGGAGAATGACGACAACACCGACGTTTGCAAATTTGCTCTTATTCCAGCTTTGGACTGGTATCTGCGTGGCAATCTATGTCGGTCCGCTACCTGCCATGCTGTCTGAGCTGTTCCCAACTCAAGTTCGGACTACGGGACTTTCCATAAGCTACTCGCTTGCGGTCGGCTTTTTCGGAGGGTTTGCGCCGCTGATCAATGGCCTCTTGATCAACTTCTCAGGAAGCAATGTTGCGCCAGGCTACTATCTCAGCGCTGCTGCATTGATTTCACTTATTGCGCTTCTGGCAGCGCGCAAAGCTGGCCTTAGGTGAGCCGAAGAGGCTGCCCCATTGGCAAGTCCAATAAGATTGGGGAATGAGAATGAATCGAGGAAAGCTTCAGCTCGACGATCGACGCGATAGCTAATTTATGGGCCCGGATTTGCAGATTGATAGGTTATGGAATATCGCCTGAATTTTTCTGGAAAGAAAAATTCATTCGGTGAAGTCGGGGAGGTGGGACACCCGCGGTAGAAAGCCTAATGATCCCTTGGACCGATGCGGCGTCCCACTTTTTGGTAAGTCCTTGATTGGAATGAGTTGGCGCAGCCCTCTCGGGACTGCTATGACAATCTTTCGTTGACCATGCCGCTGCTGCGCTTGCTCACGTCGACGAACTCCGGGGGACTCTTAAATGGACATGTACCGGCGAAAAAATAGCCGGTGACTTTTTTGTCACCGGCCGCAGTTTCCGCGCTCAGCGAATACGGGGAGGGAGATCATATTCGCAATTTCGATCGCGAGGGGGCGGGATCGATTTGATTGCGCAGAATGCAGAAAATTAAAGTCGCAGGTCTTTACAATCCAGTGCTGCAGCAGCATGTGACGGTCAATCAAGACTGAAGCAGGCACCTTGCGTGCAGGCATTGGCTCCTACAGATTGCGTTGAGGCTTCAAGCTCGTCGTCGGAAATGTCACTCAAATTTTGTAATCGATCCATTCGAGGTCGATATTGGTCTCCCTTATTGTGTTTGCCCGCTTTTTAGCCGCCCAATCTCTTTCGTAGAGGCTCGCGCGGCCGGTGATGCCTAAACTTCCACATTTCGGCCCTATCTTGGGCCGGAATTTGCGTTGAGAGATTGAACGGACTTACGGGCGTTTGTTTCTTCGTGCGCTCATCAGCGATACGCTCACAACAGGATTTTCTGCGTGGGGGCCGCTGCCCAGCTTTCTCTACCTCTCTCTCGCGATCGCGGTAGGCAATATCGAGGGTCTCCGATACCGTGCGCTTGGCTGTTGGCAAATCAACCCAAGCAAAAATGGCCAAACCTCGAAATCCGTCCTTCTGAGCGGTCTCACTTGGCTTACACCCGAGACCAAGGCGTTGCAAAACGCTACAGGTAAAGCAACAGCGATAGGCCAAGCAAAACAATAAGCGCGGCGAGAGCTAGGTTGGACAGCGAGCCTGAGCTTGGAACGGCTTCGGGTTTATCGATTTCTCTAGCGAGCCGGAAAAACCTAGTGGTAGCGATGACGGTCATCGCTACGCCAAAAAGTATGAAAGCGAAGCCCGCGGCATTGGCGAACTTGTAACCATCAAGAGCGGGCTGAAACGCTGCTCCGCGCGCCATGGTCGCGAGGAATATGTCGAACCGCTCAATCAAGAAACCGAAGCCCATGACTGCAATCGCAGTGCGGACCCAAGCCAGGAACGTGCGTTCATTTGCTGCATGGTCGCTGTAATGCTGTATCATTGGCGTTTCGCGAAGTGGACTTACTTCGTCACTTCTTGCGCGATCGCAGATAGCAATTCGGCCACTGCCTTGACTGCCACTGCACTTCCCGTTCCGAGCGAATGGCGGCTGGCGATCCAAGTTGGGTCGTTGTAGGCGACCCAGGCCGAGCCATCGGCGTCTTCCCAGACTAGCGCCTTGAGCGGCAGATCAATACCGACCGACTGGCGATCTTGCATCAAACTAGTGCCACCCCTTGGGCTGCCGAATATGACCACATCGGTTGGCCGCAAAGACAACCCGACGGAGGCAGCGCCTGCAGCATGATCGATGCGGGCGAAAACAATCAGGCTTCGGCTGGCGACTGCCTTCAACAACCGCTCAAGTGTACTCTTGGCGGGTGCATTGCTTCGCAGCGAGACGAGACCGTTATCAGTCATGAATGAGCTCCCGTAGAATAAGCGTCCGTTCCCTTCCGCTCCAGAGTGATCGGCAAAAAGCGAAACGGCGGTAAATCCGCTAACCAACGTCGTGAATTCCCGTCGCGTCGGCAATGGTAGGCCTCCGATAAGCGGCAGGCCGCACGCCTCAAACGTCGCAAGAAGCGAACTGTGTCTGAACTACAGCCGCTCTTCCACGCGGTTGAGGGTCCGCCCGCGATCCGTGGCGACTTAGCTTTGTCCTGCCGCTTCAAGAATCAGTTTGGCAATCGTGTTGGGCTGGGAGATCAGCGAAACGTGGCTCGCTTTGACCTCTATCGTTTTCGCCTTCATGCGCTTGGCCATGAAGCGTTCGAGATCCGGATTGATCGTTCGGTCGTCGATGGACACGGCATACCAGCTTGGCTTGGACCGCCAAGCGGCGTGCTCGGTCTTGCCAGCAAGCAGCGCCTTGTGGAACGGCCATTGGACAGCGTAGAGGGCTCTTGCCCTTGATTCCGGCAAGTCGCCAGCGAAATCGCGCAGGAAAGCCTCCTCGCTAAGACGTCCTTCATCGCCGTCGAACATAATACCGGCCGACGCGGGCGGCGTCGGAAACTTCTTGGCCAAAGCTGTATAATCTTCGCCGGCATCAGGCGCCCGCGCAGCCACATAAACGAGCGCCGATACATTGGGATGGACGCCCGCGTCTGTGACGATCATTCCGGAAAACGAGTGGCCGGCCAGAACCGTCGGCCCATCCTGCCGTGCGAGCACTCGAGAGGCCGAAGCAACCGCTTCAGGTAGCGTCGTCAAGGAATTTTGCACGGAAGTCACGTTGAGGCCCGCAGCCTGCAATCGCGGAATCACCTCGGACCAGCTCGACCCGTCGGCAAAAAGGCCGTGTACGAGGACGACATTTTTCGCCTTAGGCATGGGCTTCGCCTGAGCAATGCCGATCACGGAACTCGCGGCGCCAGCGAGCAACGAAGCGGCAACGGCGCGCCTATTCATCATCATGGCTTCCTCCTCCTTTTGCGTGCGTCAGCATTCGAGCGCAGACATAAGTGCAACTTCGGACGCGCGATTGAACGAATGGTTGGTGATTTTAACTCCGTTGTCGCATAGCGCTCGATTTATGTCGTACTGCTTTGGCGTCTGGATGGGTGCGCGGTTGAGAGCCAAGAACAGTGCCCCGGCCTTTCGGCGCTAGTTTTTTGGCGAAGCCTCTACCGGCCGCGCATTCCAATTAGCAAGGAAGAGGTCAAAGGCTAATTATCGGATATTCTTTGTGAGCGGGCGACCTACCCAGAAATCGCAAATGCGGTCAAAATTGCGGTAAGATCAAAGCGGGCCATACCGGCTAGATAAACACGTGACCAGTTGGGAAATCACCAATGCCGACCGCTGCCGTGGCCGGACCGGAACCTTGGTATCGCGGCCTCAGTAGGAAACAATGGAAGACGATGATCGCAACAAATATTGGCTGGATGTTCGACGGCGCCGCGCAGGGACGCACGGATGCTCGACTTCCACGCCTGCACGATTGATGCTCAAATGATGAGTAGGTGTGCCGAAATTTCTGATCTCGACTCGGCCGCGCTTTTTGCAATTCTAAACGCGCTAAGATGGTAGAAACAAAGGATAAAAACGCGACAGATTCCAGGAGCGACGGGGGGCACCTGCGTCGCGCTCAAGAAACCTATCTCGCTGAAGCGCAGCGCTTGAGCCACACGGGAAGCTTTGGATGGAATGCCAAGACCGGTGATACTTTTTGGTCCGAGGAGACATTTCGAATATTCGACTATGATCCCGCGCTTAAGCCGAGCCTCAATTTAGTGATGCGCCGAGTTCATCCGGACGATGCCTCGCGAGTTCGGGTGGTTTTAAATCTTGCTGCAAAACACCGAAGAGATTTCAATATTGCGCATCGGTTGTTGATGCCGGACGGATCGGTAAAACACGTTCACGTGGTCGCCCGCGCCATCGCCGCTGAATCCGGCGAGTTGAACATGATGGGCGCAATTATGGACGTGACAGAGAGCAAGAGGGTCGAAGAAGAACTACGTAGAAACGAACAACGTTACAGATATCTGTTTGAGCATGCACCGGTAGCGCTATTGCAGATTGATTCAAGGCCTCGAATGCAACTTCTTGCCGACTTGCGCGCTCAAGGCGTCACTGAAAAAACGTTGCCTGATTATTTGAGAGAACGTCCTGACATTCTCGATAAATTTATGAAATCAAACATAATTGAAAGGGCGAATCAGAGAGCCATCGAGATGTTCAGAGCGAACGGTGAGGCCGAATTGTTGGGCCCCACGGACCGACTTTTTCGACGCAGCCCGGAGACGGTGATACGCGGCGTGAGCAGCAGGTTTCGAAGAGATTCGACATTTCAGGAAGAAACGGATGTCGCCACCTTAGACGGGCATGTCATTCGTGCGCTGGTGACGGTTGCGCGGCCTGGCAACCATGAGCTGAGCTTTATCAGTTTTATTGACATTAGCGAGCGTGTCCGTGCCCAAGATGAACTTCGGCTCAATGAGCAACGTTACAGGTATCTGTTTGAATATGCCCCGGTGGCGCTGTTGCAGGTTGATTCGCGGCCTCGGATGAGGCTTGTTCGCGAATTGCGAGCCCAAGGAGTTACGGACAAGTCCTTATTCACTCACCTGCGAGAACATCCGGATATTCTGCGACAATTTATGGAATCCAACATCATTGAGAAGGCCAACCAGCGCGCCATCGAAATGTTTGGCGCACGCGAGGAATCCGAGCTGTTAGGCTCTACGGGTTGGTTTTGGCAACGCAGCCCCGACACTCTAATACGCGGTCTGGAGAACCGTTTTAGGGGCGAGCCGGTGTTTCAAGAGGAGCTGGAGGTCAACACGCTCGACGGACGTGTCATAAACACCCTATTGACCGTTGCACGGCCCGGCAATCACGATCTGACATTTCTCAGTTTTGTAGACATCACGGAACGGGTTCGTGCCATTGAAATGCTGCAAAAACTGCAGGCGGAATTTGCGCATGCTTCACGGGTGGCCACTCTTGGCGAACTGGCCGCCTCAATAGCTCACGAGATCAATCAGCCGCTTGCGGCGATTATGACGAGTGCCGATACAGCATTGCGCTGGCTCAGCCGACCTGAAGCGGCGGTGCAGAAGGCCGGGGAAGCAATGCAGCGCATCGTAGACGATGCTGGACGTGCCGCCGATATTATCTCGCGCGTTCGCGCTATGGCTGCCGGACAAACACCCAAATACATCGAGCTCTCGCTCCATGAGGTCATTTCTGAGGCAATCGCATTTCTCGGCCACGAGATCCGAGCCAAGAGCGTGGAGGTATCACTCGATGTCCCTGAAACGTTGCCAAGGGTGAGCGGCGATCGCGTCCAGCTGCAGCAAGTTGTTGTCAATCTGATCATCAACGCGATCCAAGCCATGCATCAGGCTCAAATCGAGCGGGCAGCGCTCCTTATTCGCAGCAGCGCAGTCGATGATGAGACAATGTATTGTACCTTTGAAGATGCGGGTCGGGGTATTGCGCCCGATCATCTCAGCCACTTGTTCGACAGCTTTTTCACCACAAAAGAGACCGGGATGGGAATGGGTCTTGCGGTGTCGCGATCAATTATCGAAGCGCACGGTGGAAAATTGTTCGCCGACAATAAATCCGCCCTTGGCGGAGCCCGATTTACGGTTTTGCTGCCGACGAAACGCGAAGCCACATGGCGCTAATCTGGCATCGCTCGTTCTAGGCACCTCAGCAACGATTTTGTGCCGAATGGCTTTTTGAGGAGGCAGATGACCCCACCAAGGCCCACTTGGGCCTCAAGGCCTGGCTCCGTGCGTGCTGTAATCAAAATGATCGGGACGCAGGACCCGCGGGCCGCTAGCGCTTTCGTGAGTTCGACTCCGCTTATCCCCGGCATGTGAACGTCGGTTATAATGCAATCGTAGGAGCGCTCGCTGTGCGCGGCGGCAAAATCATCGGCGGAGCCGAACACCTTCACGCTGTAGCCGAGTGATAGCAACGAATCGGCCAAAGCGGTTCGGAATGAACCGTCATCGTCGATGAGCGCGATCCGACGTTTTTTTGACAATCTACATCCTCTTGCCCTCGAACGGTACTCGAGGGAAAAATCGGATGCTTCTCTCTGCCCCTAAAACAGCGGAAAGCGAACTATACATGAGTGTTATTGTTGCGCCTTAGGTCTGACCGCGTCCGCCATCCGGACGAGATCGGCGAAGGTACTTGCCTTCATCTTCCTCATCGCAGAGCCGCGATGGATCTTTACGGTTATTTCGCTGATTCCGAGTTCTCCCGCGACCTGTTTGTTCATCTTGCCGGAGGTGACCATCAACATCACCTGCCGCTCGCGCGCCGATAAGGTGCCAAAGCGCTGCTTTACTTGATCAAAATCGCCTTCGTTGGTTCGCCGCTGGCGGTCTCGTTCGATGGCGGCAAGCACGGCGTCCAGCAGGTCCTGGTCACGGAAGGGTTTTGGCAGGAAATCAACCGCACCTTCTTTCATGGCCCGGACTGACATCGGAATATCGCCATGCCCGGTGATCATTATCACGGGTAAGCGGAAGCCGCGCTTGGTCAGCTGGGTCTGAAACTCAAGACCGTTCATATCAGGCAAACGGACATCGACGATCAAACAGCCTAGAGCGTCCGCGATATTAGCATTCAGAAATTCACTTGCCGTTTTGTAGGTACGCGAAGCCAACGCCACAGAGTCCAACAGGTCTTCGAGTGCCGCGCGCAGTGAGGCGTCGTCATCGATTACATGGACAGTCGCTTGGCTGGGCTTTGCGGCCATATCCGATTCGTCTCTTGGTGGCGCCGGCTAGCGTAACAGGCAAAAACGATGAGATATCATACCCTAGTATGAGAGCAAAAAGCATCGGGATACATGGACGTGTTAACGAGCCATCCATTGATATGAGATCGGCTTTACGAAGGTGCGATGGAGCGTTGGACTGAGTCCGAGCACGTTTCCCTTGCCGGCCTGGCAAAAAAAGGTCGGCAAAGTGTGGGCGATAACACGTGCAACAATCGGATGGTGTCCATGAATAGCCTTGCGATCCCGTCTATCGGCAACCGCAAAAAGCGAGAGCTGATGGCTGACGTACCCTCATCGGCCGCCGGCATCGATGCGGTAATCGCGTCTACACCCCGACAAGTGGCCGGCTCGGGTACACGATTCGAATCGTCCCGCCCGCGGGACGGCAGGTCGCAGGAAAAGCCCTGCGAACAGCTGCTTAACCGCCTCCTTGCCGGTGAAGATGAAAATCTCAAGCGACTTTTTGACATCGTCGAGGGTGCTGGGTTCAAAATTATGTTCTGTGACCATGCGGGCGCTCCTGTTGCCCAATACGGCGTGCGCTCGGCGCCCGGCTATGCAAAAGGCGGGTTGACGCCGCGGACGCTACATCGGGTGCGCGAATATATTGAGCAACACATCGGAGACGCGATCGGGCTTGAGGTGTTGGCAGACATTGCCGGGTTGTCGCGCTGCTATTTCGCCCGAGCGTTCAAGCGCTCGACGGGCGTCTCGCCACATTACTTTCTCATGCAGTACCGGCTCGGTCGCGCGCGGGAGCTTTTAGCCGAAACCAATATGTCGATAGTGCAAATAGCACTGGCAATCGGCTTCAGCGACCAGAGTCACTTCTCGCGGCGATTTCGTCAGTTCGCAGGGCTGACGCCGCTATCGTTCCGGCAGTCGCATCGCTAACTAAGCGAACATGAATCAGCAGATCGATTGGGTGAGAGCCGAGCGCAGATAGATGAAGTGCGGACTTTTGCAATCGCAATGTGGATTTCGGTGCCGACTGTAATCTATGGCAGCTTTGCTCTCCTTCGTTTGATTGATCGTGGCGATCGGCTTTCTCTAGAGCAGCAAAACTGATTCAGGGCGAGATACGCCCCATGCCGGCTTGCTGCTGTCGGGTGCTCGCAAATAGATAGCGCAAAGAAAAAACACGACACGATCAGTCTATTTTTTTCACGCCCAATATTCCATTTTGCTCCCGACAAAAAGTTCGCTCTTGCGTCACCTTCAGGAGACAGCGAGTGGATACTCAAACCACAAAGATGAGGCGCACAGCTGCGTTACGCGCATTGACGGATGTGCGATCCAACGCCGTCCCCGACTTCGGGGCAGAGCAGCAGCAGATTCCCGAAATCGTGAAGGCTATCGGCGAAGACCCGCTGTTCCACGAAGGCGAAATGGTCCGTATTGCGACGCGTTCGCCGATCGGCCACTTCCGTGTGCCGAACTACGTGCGCGGCAAGCAGGGCCGCGTTGAAGCCGTGATCGAACCGCGGGCGATCAACAACGAAGATGAGGGCTTTGGCCGCAACGCCGGCGAGAAACGTCACTACTACCGCATTGCCATTTCAATGCCCGAGCTTTGGTCGCATTACGGCGGCTCTGCTCGCGACGGAATTTGGATCGAGGTGTTCGAGACGTGGCTGGAAAGGATCCGGTCATGAGTGAGCAGCACGATCACGCTCATCACAGCCATCCTCCTGCTGAGGTGAACGAAGGCCTTCCCGGCTACTACGAGATAATGGAAGCCGCCGTACGTGAGCTTCTCATCCACAAGGGGCTCATCACAGCTGAAGAGATCAGACGCATGCTCGAGGTGATGGATACGCGGACGCCCGCGCTGGGTGCAAAACTCGTCGCGCGCGCTTGGGTCGATCCCGCGTTTCGTGCCCGGCTACTCGCCGACGGCCGCGCGACCTGCGAAGAACTTGGCATCAGCTTTTTCGAAGATACGAGGCTCATCGTCCTGGAGAATACAGACCAAGTTCACAATCTCATTGTCTGCACTCTGTGCTCCTGTTATCCGCGAGAAATCCTCGGCTTGCCTCCCGACTGGTACAAGCTAAAGCCGTACCGTGCCAGGGCGGTCATCGAACCGCGCGCGGTTCTCGCCGAATTCGGCACCGATATTCCAATAGACGTTGAGGTCCGGGTCAGTGATTCGACGGCGATGGTCCGCTTCCTCGTATTGCCGCAGCGACCCGCGAATACTGAAGATTTTAGCGAGGACGAGCTTGCTGCCTTGGTGACGCGCGACGCGATGATCGGAGTCACCCGGATCCAAGCCCTGACGGAAAAGGAAGGCAGCCGATGACAGAGACCGACTACCTTTTGCGACGCCTTCCCACCGAAATGGGAGGTCTGGCGGCTGGTCCCGTGCAACGCGTCGAGCACAGCTATCTGCCGTGGGAGAAACGGTGCCATGCGCTCGCCAACGTGCTCGACATCCACAAGACTATAAGCACCGAAGAAAAGCGCCGTGGCGTTGAAAACCTCGGGACTGAGATCGACGGCCAGCTCACCTATTACGAGCGATGGATCGTCGCGTTCGCCAACATCCTTTTTCAAAAACAACTTCTAACACCGGAAGAATTGGCAAGGAAAATGGATGAGATCGAGGTGCGATGGGCGCGCGACGTCGCAAGGAGCGCGTCGGTCGCCGGAAGCGAAAACCAACTTTAACCCGAATACCGAAAGCACAGAAAGAAAGGAACTCGTCATGAACTTTGTCAAAACGAAAGACGGCGTCGAGATTTTCTACAAGGACTGGGGCAAAGGGCAACCCATGGTCTTCAGCCACGGCTGGCCGCTGTCGGCCGACGACTGGGATGCGCAATTGATGTTCTTCCTCAACCAGGGCTATCGCGTCATCGCCCATGACCGCCGCGGCCACGGCCGTTCGACGCAAGTGGCCGACGGCCACGATATGGATCACTATGCCGACGACCTTTACGCGGTGACGTCACATCTCGGGCTGAAAAACGCTATCCATGTCGGTCATTCGACCGGCGGCGGCGAGGTGGTCCATTATCTTGCGCGCCACGGCGACGCCAATGTCGCCAAGGCGGCGATCATCAGCGCCGTGCCGCCGCTGATGGTGCAGACCACGGCAAACCCCAAGGGTCAGCCGAAAAAAGTCTTCGATGATCTTCAGGTCGCACTAGCGGCCAACCGTTCGCAGTTCTACCGCGACGTCGCCGCCGGCCCGTTCTATAATTACAACAAGACCGGCAAGCCCGCCGAAGCGACCATCCAGAACTGGTGGCGGCAAGGCATGATGGGCGGCGCCAAGGCCCACTACGACGGTATCGTTGCCTTCTCGCAGACCGATTTCACCGAGGACTTAAAGAAAATCAGCGTGCCGGTGCTGGTCATGCACAGCGAAGCTGACCAGATCGTTCCCTATGTCGCCGCCGGGCCTCTGTCAGCCAAGCTGCTCAAGAAGGGCACACTGAAGACCTACAAGGATTTCCCGCACGGCATGCCGACGACGCAAGCCGAGACGATCAACGCCGACTTGCTCGCCTTCCTTAAAGCTTAACGCGGAGCGGCAGGGCCTATCGGGACTTGATTTAGGCATGCTTAGACCGAGGAGGAGTATCATGAATCGTCATGTCTTCGCGCGCGCAGCCTCTGCGACCACAGATCGGCAACGACTGCTATCCCGTCGCGGGTTCTGTCTTTGCTGTACGGCGGCAGGGATCGCAGCCGCCAGCGGGTGGCTAAGCCCTGCCCAATCCTTCGCAGAGGCACGCAACATCGTCGACCAAATTCGTGACGAGGCCGCCAAAGCACCCATTAAAGTCCACAAGCTACGCGGCAAAGTCAGCGTTCTGGAGGGCTCCGGCGGGAACATCGCGGTCCTGACCGGCAATGATGGCAAGGTATTTGTAGACTCCGGAATAACCGCTTCAAGACCGAAAATACTGGAGGCCGCGAATAATCTCAGCCGGGATCCGATCAGACATGTCATCAACACCCACTGGCACTTTGACCATGCGGACGGGAACGCATGGTTGAACGCGGAGGGTGCGGCCATTGTGGCCCATGAGAACACACAGAAACATCTGATGTCCGCTCAAAGGGTTGCTGACTGGGATTTCAATTTCACTCCTTCTTCGCTTGCGGCCATTCCTACGGAGGTTTTCGCCGCAGAGAAGACGTTGACCCTGAATCGTTCCACGCTTCGTCTAAAACACTATGGAGCCGCCCACACCGACAGCGACATATCAGTGGCATTCACCGAAGCCGAAATCCTTCATGTCGGCGACACGTACTGGAATGGAATTTATCCGTTTATCGATTATTCCACTGGTGGCAACATTAGGGGCATGATCAAGGCTACGGAAGAAAATCTGGCTGCGGCGACTGATCGAACAATTATAATTCCTGGCCACGGTCGACCGGTGAGCAACAAAGCGGAGCTCGCCAATTACCGTGATATGCTGGTCGCCATCTACGATGGTGTCGCACGACTCAAACAGTCGGGGCGGTCCCTCGAAGAGGCGGTCGCGGCCAACCCCAGCGCTGCGTTCGACGCAAAATGGGGCAAGTTTGTAATAACGCCGTCATTCTTCGTGAGGCTCGTCTACCAAGGTGTTTGATCACTGCGAAACTGGTTTCACCGCTCACTAGAGCGCGAAATGCAGTCGATCTCACCCTTTCCATGTACAAGGTTAAATGTCCGATGCCTGGCATAATCTACGCGCTAAATCCACAAACGGAAACCATCTCGGCCTCGAGCCCTTTGTCACGGGTCCCGCCCGACCTCAAAACGCGTGTCGTCGGTATTTACGGCTTGCTCGCCGTTCTGAACTTCGGTGCATGGCTTTGGGCCTTGATTACTTTTGCGGACAAGCCGGCGCTGCTCGGCATAGCGCTCGTCGTCTATGGTCTGGGCCTGCGGCACGCGGTCGACGCCGATCACATTGCTGCGATCGACAACGTGACGCGCAAGCTGATGCAGATGAAACAGCAACCGATATCGGTCGGTTTCTTTTTTGCCATTGGACATTCGGCAATCGTCATCTTGGCGACGGTTGCGGTGGCAGCGTCAGCGACCATGCTCGGTCGCTTCCAGAGCTTCCGCGAAATCGGTGGCGCCATCAGCACAAGTGTCTCGTCAATATTCTTGCTTGCTATCGCGGCGATGAACATTGTCATCTTTTTTTCGATTTATCGCAGCTACCGTCGTGTTCGAGCGGGTGGACGCTATTCCGAGGAGGATCTCGATATTCTCCTCAACAGCCGCGGCTTTCTTACCCGCCTTTTCCGTCCCGTCTTCCGCTTGGTGACTAAAAGTTGGCACATGTTGGCGCTCGGCTTTCTGTTCGGGCTGGGTTTCGATACGGCCACTGAGGTCGCGATGTTCGGCGTTTCCGCCAGCCAGGCGACTAAAGGCGTTCCTATCGAATCCATCCTTGTTTTGCCGGCGCTTTTCGCAGCAGGCATGTCGCTCGTCGACACAACCGATGGCGTAATGATGCTTGGCGCGTATAAATGGGCCTTTATGAATCCAATGCGCAAGCTTTACTACAACATGACGATTACTCTGGTTGCAGTCTTCGCCGCCGCGCTGATTGGTGGGATCGAGGCTCTCGGGCTTATCAGCGACCAGCTCAATCTTAAGGGCGTCATTTGGGATCTAATTGGCGCGCTGAACGACAACTTCAACAATCTTGGTTTCATCATAATCTGGGTTTTCGCCGGCGCGTGGACGATTTCCTACGCGATCTACAGCGTAAAGCACGGGGACGAAATAAACGTGCGACCGGTCTTGGCAAAGAAGTAGGTAAGGTTCGGCAAGCGCGGCGGTGGTGAACCCAATGACTTCGGTTTGCGTATAGGAGACAAGTCAGATGAGCGAACTTCGCGGGTGGATAATTTTTGCCTGGATTGCGCTACCGACGGTAATGTACGGCGGTTACTCGCTTCTCCAGCTGATCAATCGGGGCAATGTCCTGACTCCAACCCAAGTCAACTTCTTCCGGGCGGGGCATGCCCATGCCGGAGTTCTGATCCTGATGTCGCTCCTGTATTATATTTTTATGGACCAGACGCTCCTTCCGCTCGCGGTCAAAAACGTGGCGTGCCTTGCCATCGTTATCGGCATTCTCGCTCAGTCGGGGGGATTCTTTATCCATCTTTCCCCGCAGTGGTCCAATCTGGGCACAAAATTAACGCTATCCGGCGCGATCATTTTGGTTTGCGCAATCTCGATACTCGTGTACGGCCTCACAACTCTTCACTAGCAAAGGTCGCGAGCGTCGGGGCTACAGCGTGGGAGAATTTTTGCAAAATGCTCTAGCGCGTTACCTGGAAAAAAGATCGCGCGCGCGAGCTTTGCATACAGAAAACCTCATCTGGCGTCCCAAGCGCCTTCGCCGCCCCGCGCAGGTAGTCGGGGTGATGATGCCCGTAAACATCCCGCAGCGTTTTCTCCGACATGCCGAGAAAGCCTGCGGCTTCCCACATGCTAACCCCGATTTGCATAAGCCAGGTCGCTGCCGTGTGACGTAGTGTATGTGGGCTGATGTCGCCCTTAAGGCCAGATAAGGAGACGGCCGTCTTAAAGGCCGTCTTGACTGACTTTACCGGCTGCCCGTTGAACTCGACGAAATGTTGGTTCGAGATGCCCTTGTCGTGCGACCGCCGAAGATGAGCGAGAAGACGAGGCGGCGGAGGGACCGGAGGTTGCCTTTTGCTGGTCGCCGAGGTGTCTTGCGCCAGCCGATAGAAAATGCCCCGATCAAGGTCGACGAAGGAGTGTCCCTGCTGAGCCACGGGTGAGGCCGATGCAATAGCTGCCGCTCTTGTTCCGGTATAAAGGCCAATGAGTATGAAGCGGGCGAGGTGGCGTAGCGAACGTTTGTCAGTCGGTAGCACTTGCAGCGTCACAATCTGCTCCGCGCTGAACGTCTTCTTCGGCATGACCCAAGCTCCTTTCCGATGTTATTTTCTCATAATGCTTGGCCTAAAAAAGCCAGGTCAGGTCACCATGGCGCGAGCAGTCACTTCATGCCGGTGAAGTGGATGAGCGCGTAGCTTACGATTGCAAGGAAAATAAGGGAGATCGATCCCGCCAAGGTACCGCGTGGGCCGGTGCGGGCAATAACGCGCACATCAACGCCGAGACCCAGCACAGCCATGGCAGCGGTCGTCATCAGGCCGCGGTGCGCGTGATCCCGGGCAGCACGGCATTAGAATTGGTCACCGCCGCTAATGGGATAGGCAATGCGGAGGGACGACACCAATAATGGACCTACGAAGCACCGTGGCCACGATCTCAATCGAGTGCACGTCGGCAGCGGCTGCTGGCCCGGCGACACGATCGTCGTCAAGGAGCGGTGGGTTTAGATCGCCGTGCCGGCCGGCCGCTATGCGATCGCCGGCTGGCTGCACAGATCGAGCGCGGTCGCCAGATAAATGCGCGACGCCGTCACCACATCGTCGATCAGCACATGCTCCCCCATGGCATGCATGGCGCCGCCGCGCGCCTCCGGGTGCATCCGGCCGCCAGGGCCGAAGACTACACAGGGCACGCCATAGACATTGAAATGGACAGCGTCGGCGCCGGGCCGCCGGATGATCGAGGCCGGCCGTTCGCCCATCACCTCGCGCTGGCTCGAAGCGAGTGCCTCGACGACCGGCAGTGTGTCCTCGATCACCGTTGCCGGATCGGAGACATAGACCGACACCGGCGGCTCTGGCGTGCCGGTGCGCTCGGCAAATCGGCGCAGCACGGTGCGCAGCTCGCGCTTGACGCTGTCGACGGTCTGGCCTGGCACGGTGCGAATATCGAGATAAAGGCTGCATTCGCGCGGATTGCGCGACAGGCGCCACGGCGCGCCGCCGCGGATGCAGGCGATAGTAACGTTCGGATGTTCGCCCATGAATTCGTGCTGATCCTGGTAGGCAGCCGTCCACGGAATGACGTCATTGAGCAATTCGTACATCACCTTGATGGCGTTAACTGTGCCGGCCCGGTGCGCGAGGGCCGAATGCGCGACGGTTCCGCCGACCGTGACGCGCAGCCAGATCGCGCCCATGTTGGCGGTACAAATGCGCAAGGCCGTCGGCTCCATCAGCAGCGCGTAATCGGCGGTGACGCCGTGCGTCACCATATATTTGCTGCCTGTGCCGTAGCCGGAATAGTCGAGCCCCTGGAATTCCTCGACCGGCGCCTTCTCGATCTCGCCGACCACGCCGCCGAGCGAGATGTCGCCGTCGAGCTTGATGCCGGCCTTGACGATGGCCTCGATCGCGATCAGCGCGGCGGCTAGCCCGCTCTTCATGTTGTTGGCGCCGAGGCCCCACATCCAGCCGTCCTCGACGACCGCCTTCGGTTTGAAACCGGGTCCGTGGAGGTGTGTCTCTTCACCGCTATAGGAGGTGTCCATGTGGCCGGTGAACAAAAGGCTGATGCCGGCGCCGCGTCCGCGCAGATGACCGACGGCATTCGGGCGGTTCTCGTCGACGAGTTGCAGATCGGCATCGAGCCCGGCGATGCGCATGCGGTCGCGCAAATAATGCGCCATCCCGGTCTCGCGCCCGGTGGGGCTTGCGATGTCGACCATCGCCGCAAGGGTGTCGCGAATGGTATCCGCCGTGACGTGCTGCGCTGCTTTGCTAAAATCGGGATGGTTCATCTGCAGTCCCCTGAACGTCGACTAGCCGCGTGGATCGTCCGGCGCACCATAGAGGCAACAGATTGCGGCGAGCAAGACGCCGCTGCGTCCTTCGGCGAACGAAAGTGGAATTTCGCGCCTCGGCGGGCGACAAAGCAATTCATTCGTGTGTGCGGGCGCAAACGCTCTAAAGGTTGCTTACCATTAAGGATTTGCGCAGACACATGCTGAACATCATTGGGTTTTGTTGCGCGGCGGCAGCGTTCGTGCGAAGGTTTCAAACGGCGTATGCGTATCAGTCAAACGCGCATGATCGGTCGGATCAGAAGGGCATAGCAAAATGGGGCGCATGAAATCGATGATCGCCGGCTTGCTCGCCGTGAGCCTGATGGCAGGTGCAGGTGCTGGCGCTGTCGCCAAAGCGGATACCTATCCGAGCCGCCCGATCACCATCATCGTGCCGTTCCCGGCCGGCGGGCTCACCGATATTCCCGTGCGGTTGCTCGCGCGTCTCATGCAGGACGAGCTGAAGGTGTCTGTGGTGGTCGAGAACAAGACCGGCGGCTCCGGCGTAATCGGCGCCGACTATGTGCTGCGCTCCAATCCTGACGGCTACACATTCCTCGCCAACGCGGTCGCCGATACGCAGAACCTGTATTATATGAAGATACCGTACGATGCGGCGAAGGATTTCGACTTCATTGCCGAGATCGTCGATGGTCCACCTTTGGTGATGGTCGTCAATACCAAGGTCCCCTACAAAACGGTCGCGGAAGTGATCGCCGATGCCAAGGCCAATCCCGATAAGATGAGTTTCGGCACCTCCGGCTACGCCACCTCCCCGTTCATCGCGCTCAGCGAGTTCAACGCCGTCGCCGGCACTAAGATCCTGCCGGTGCCCTATCGTGGGACTGGCGACCTAACTGCCGCGCTGTTGAGCGGCGACGTGCAGGGCATGTTCTATGCATTCTCCAGCGCCAAGTCGATGGTCGACACCGGGGCCGCGCGCCCGGTCGCGGTCGCCGGTCCGGCGCGCCTTCCGGCTTGGCCGAACGTGCCGACGATGGAAGAAAGCGGCTTCAATGGTTTCAGCTACAATGGTTTCGTCGGTCTCGTGGCGCCGAAAAAAACGCCGTCCGAGGTGATCGCGAAGATAAACAAGGCGGTCAACGATGCCATCCATAGCGATCTGTTCAAGACGCGCATGGCAGCGCTGGGCATGACGGTGCCGGAAACGGCGGGCAACTCGCCGGATAAGTTCCACGCGTTCTTTGTGGCCTTGACCCAGCGCCAGAGCAAGGTCGCGCAGGCGATCCACGCCAAGGGCGGAAGCTTCGGGACCGTTCAGAAATAGAGTTCGCGAAAGGCCGGCCCCGCTTATAGGGGGACGACGTTGCGTGCGTGTCGCCGCTATTTCATATTTTTTGCCAAAAAGCTCATAGGCCCGCTTCCACGCCAGGCGGGGCACTTCCTTGCGGGACGAAGAGCGCTCGTCGCTAGAACTCGTCCTTGAAAGGACACTGTCAGCTCAACTGAATGACAGACCCCGATCCGTCAACTCTCGAAAGTTCCGCCAGGATGAGAGGGCGAAGGCGGAGCCGGTCGTGGCCCAGGCTGCAAGTGCCACCCACACCATCGCGTGCGATATCGACCTGAGCGGCGGAAAATCCGTTGCGAGCGACAATCGTAAACTCGCCAGTGCATTCATCCCGAGCGGAAATACCAGGCTCCAAAACATCGGCGTATAGGTCAGCGGTACGCGGCAAATGCCGTGCTTTCATATTCCAAATAAAAGCAGCAAAGGAATCCCCTTACCGAAAATTCCATTGGGTGTATGTCCCGATAATCTAAACCAGTGATGATTTAGGTTTTGCGGGCAATTTTCCCTGATCCTGTGCCAGAACTTCCTGTTCCTTCGAATTAATTCCCTGTTATGTTGCGTAGGGAATTTGCTGCAAGCACTTGAAATTGCTCGAGTGTCCGCAATCAAAATCGCACCAAGTGAGCGAATTCGACAAAATTCCCTGTTCTTTTCCCTGTTAGCAGGGAATTTGGCAGCGGAGACTGGTTCGACTCCGACTGCGTCCGCCACCACGCAGTCCCCCGACTAGAGATATTTCCCGAAGGCGAGTGAATTGCCCGCGAATGGCGGGTATCTTTGAGGGCGGTCCGTCTCTGCGATGGCGCTTCTGGTCAAAGCGCGCTATTTACGGCCTTTATCTCTGGCCCCGAAATCCCGTTTCCTGGGAAACAGAGACCGCAGTTGCAGAGACCGGTTCGAAATGGCGGTTATCTGGCGTTGAGGCCCAGCATGCGGTGCTGCCGCAACACTCGGTCTAACTCCTTATTCGCCCCCCGAGCAAGGCGAACTGGCGCTGAGCGGCAAGGAACGCGTCTCGACGGCCGAGCAAGAATACAATCCGACTCCTATCGTCAATGAAATCCGATCTCACGTTGCGTCCTGGCGCTAGCTGCCTAACCCGGCCGACTGGAACGTGACCGCGGCGACGGCGCGGTTGCACACAGCGATCGGGATCGATAGTGCGAAGGCGGTTTTCAGTCTCACGGCGAAAAATGTGGATGGTATGGGGATACGCAAGCGCGTCGGCCGACCAATGTTAGCTGCGGCGATTAGCAATGAAGCGCGCTGCCGCTTGCAAAATGGCGCCGTCCGTGCCGAAGGAAGCAACCGCGGCCTCGGCTTCGGAAACAAGATTTATTAGTCTTTCGCGGGCGCCTGCGACGCCAAGCAGACTCACAAATGTCGCCTTGTGCGCGGAGGCATCCTTGCCTATCGCCTTGCCGACGGTAGCCGCATCGCCATCTACGTCGAGCAGATCGTCGGCTATCTGAAAGGCCTCTCCGATCGCCGCACCATAGAGCTCGAGAGCAGCTCGCGACTTGCGGTCGGCTGCGCCGAGCACGGCACCACTTGCGCAGGCAAATTTTAGCAGCGCTCCTGTTTTCATCGCTTGCAGGGTTCGCACATCGCCCACATTCGGTTTCGTCTGGGCGGCATAGCGGCCTTCAGCAGCAAGATCGAGCATCTGCCCGCCAGCCATGCCGCCGACTCCGGCGGCGCGCGCCAGCGCGGACACCAGCGCAAGTCTGACGTCGGGGTCCGAATGAACTTGCGGACGCGACAGAATATCGAAAGCGATAGTCAACAGCCCGTCACCGGCGAGAATTGCAGTTGCACTATCGAAGGCCTTGTGCACGGTGGGGCGGCCGCGTCGCACGGCGTCATCATCCATAGCCGGAAGGTCGTCATGCACGAGCGAATAGCAGTGCACGCACTCCAGCGCGGCGCCAACCATAAGCGCCTGGCGCCGCGGCGCCCGGAACAGCCTTGCTGTTTCGACCACTAGAAACGGACGAATGCGCTTGCCGGCGCCGAGGGCAGCGTAGCGCATCGCCTCCATCAGCCGATGCGGCCGCTGATTCTCGCCGGGCACCGGGGCGGATGCCAGCAGATGCTTCAGCAGCGCTTCAGTGTCGGCGGCAACCCGGTCAAGGCTGTCTTTGAAGGCGATGTCCGGATTGGCCGGCCTCGTCCAGCGCTTTCGCTCGCGCTTGCCCGGCAGCGGCCGGATCAGATTAAGTGACAGAAAACTCATAACTTTTCCAGAAAACTTAATGCCTTCGCCCACGGGTTTGCCAACTCGCATGGGCTCGAAAAGTTCCATTCCGCTTGGCAACCAATTCGGCCTTCGGATGTTGAAATAAGGGGAAAATGCAGTCCAAAGCCATTATCGATGACCGACGTCTTGGCCTCCATCTGCGTGACGGTGTGGATTTATTTGATCTGCGCCCGAGGTCGGTTTTGGCTTGCCCCGGTTCGCGATGGCGCCAGGCCGGCCGCTACAAATATTCGGCCGTCGGTAACAGTGGTGATCCCAGCGCGCGATGAGTCGGCCGTTATCGCAAAAAGCTTGCAATCTTTGCTACGCCAGGATTATCGCGGACCGCTTTCCATCATTGTAGTCGACGATGACAGTCGCGATACCACGGCCGCGATTGCCGCCGGTTATGGCGTGACAGTCATCATCGGTCGCGACCTGCCTGCGGGCTGGACGGGCAAGATGTGGGCCCTAAGGCAAGGGATCGCCGCTACGCAAGCCTCGCGAGCGGATTATCTGCTGCTCACTGACGCTGATATTGTGCACGCTACAGACACGGTTTCCTGGCTGGTCGCGCAGGCGTCGGCCGGCGGCTTCGTGCTTACTTCGCTGATGGCGAAGTTGCGCTGCATTAGCCTGGCCGAACGCAGCCACGTTGCGGCCTTTGTCTATTTTTTTCAGATGCTGTTTCCGTTCTCCTGGGTAAGCCGTCATGACTGCGGTACGGCGGCCGCGGCGGGCGGTTGCATGTTCATCCGAACCGATGCATTGCACGCCGCCGGCGGCATCGACAGCGTCCGCAACACGCTAATCGACGATTGTTCGCTCGCAGTGAGGTTGAAAAGCGTCGGTCCGATCTGGCTAGGGCTGACAACTCGCGTTCGCAGCATCCGCCCCTATGACAAATTCACCGATATCAAGGCAATGATTTCGCGCTCGGCCTATGCGCAGATGCGATTTTCGCCGTGGCTCCTTGCCGTCACGGTCGCTGGTATGACGCTCACCTTCTTGACGCCGTCAGTGCTCGCCATCCTGGCTTCCGGGCCTGCGCAAGTCTTGGGAGCGACCGCTTGGCTGATGATGGCGGTCTCGTTCCAACCGATGTTGCACTTTTACCGGCTGTCGCCTTTATGGGGCGCGGCCTTGCCCGGCATTGCGCTGCTCTATGTGCTCTACACGCTTGCCTCCGCCTACGATCATATGCGGCGCCGCGGCGGTGAATGGAAGGGGCGCATGCACGTCAACGCGCCGACGCTGTCATGACCGACAGCACGCAATACAGATCTGGCAAGGGCACCGGCGACGAGAATTTCCCCGTAGCCTCCTGGCTCGTCAAAAGCCGGCATCGGCCCGTCATCCACGCCTTCTACGATTTTGTGCGCACGGCCGACGACATCGCCGATCATCCGGCGCTGCCCATCGACGAAAAGCTGGCACGGCTCGATTCGTTGGAAGCAAGCCTGTTGGGCGGCGGCGATGAACTGGTTGGAGGGCGGCTGTGGGCTATGCTCAGAAATCGCAATTTGTCGCCGCGGCACGCGCAAGATTTGCTCCATGCGTTCCGGCAGGACGTTACAAAATGCCGCTATAACGATTGGGGCGAACTTATCGACTATTGCGCCTATTCGGCCATGCCGGTCGGTCGCTTCGTGCTCGATGTGCACAGCGAAATGTGCAGCATTTGGCCGGCCTCCGATGCGCTGTGCACCGCCCTGCAGATCATCAATCATTTGCAAGACTGCGCCTCCGACTACAAGAGAATCGACCGTGTCTATATCCCGCTCAATGAGCTTTCGGCGCGGCATGTTGCCGTCGAGGCGCTTGGCGAGCCGCGGGCAAGCCCAGCGTTGCTCGATGCCTTGCATACTTTGGCGACGCGCACCGCCGACCTGCTCGAGCGCAGCCGCGATCTTCCGGCGAGCGTTGCCGACTCGCGCCTTGCCGTCGAAATCTCCGTCATACAGGCGCTCGCCGCGCGGCAACTTGCCCGGTTGACGTTTTGTGACCCGCTGAGCGAGCTGGCGCATCTTAGTAAAGCCGCCCGCTTTGCGGCGGCGGCACGCGGGGCTGCGCGCGGCCTATTGCACCGTCTGCTTGGAATTTCTCCGTCCGTGCAGCGGTTTCAGATGCCATGAGAAGGCGATGAACTTTCAAATGCCCAGTCTGGCAGCCTATCAGACGCGCGCCGCAGTCCGCGCCGGCGGCAGCTCGTTCTATCTCGCGATGCGAATACTCGGCCGCCCACAGCGGGAAGCGATGTTCGAGGTCTATTCGTTCTGCCGGGCCGTCGACGACATCGCCGACAGCGATGCACCGCGTTCCCTGCGGCTGGCGCGGCTAGCCGATTGGCGCAAGGATATCGACGCCCTCTGCTCGGGCAATGCGCTGCCGCATCTGCAAGGCCTTGCTTCAGCCGTCGATCGTTTCTCCCTATGTAAAGCCGATTTCGTCGACGTGATCGACGGCATGGAAATGGACGCGGCGGGAGATATCCGCGCACCTGACCTTGCTTTGCTCGACCAATATTGCGACCAAGTTGCCTGCGCCGTTGGCCGCCTTTCGGTTCGCATTTTTGGTATGACGGATTTAGACGGGCGGCTGCTCGCCCATCATCTCGGGCAGGCGTTGCAGCTTACCAATATTCTGCGTGACCTCGACGAAGACGCCGCCATCGGTCGGCTTTATCTGCCGCGCGAGGCGCTGCAGTCGGCCGGTATAGGTACTAGCGACCCGGCATCGGTGGTAACGCATCCGCGCGTCGAGTTCGCATGCATGTTCATTGCTGATCGCGCACGCGGGCATTTCAGCCAATCCGATCAAATCATGGCGCGTTGTGCGCGTCGCGTGGTGCGCGCGCCGCGCATCATGGCGGACGTTTACCGCGGGATACTTGAAGATATGGTGGCGCACGGCTGGGCGCAGCCGCGCCTGCGCGTTCACGTTCCAAAATCGCGTTTGCTGTGGGTTGCGTTGCGATATGCATTCATCTGATCGAGGAACCGTACATATCGTTGGGGCCGGTCTTGCTGGGCTTGCCGCCGCCGTGCGGCTGAGCGAATCACGAGGCTCGATCGCCATCCACGAGGCTGCGTTACAGCCGGGTGGTCGCTGCCGAACCTACTACGATCAAGCGACCGGTATGCCGATCGACAACGGCACGCATCTGGTCCTGTCGGGCAATTACGCTGCGTTGTCATTCGCCAGAGCCGTCAGCTCGGACGCGCAGCTTGTGGGTCCTGCTGAGGCTGAATTCCCCTTTCTCGATTTGGCGACAGACGAGCATTGGACACTTCGTTTCGGCGATGGCCGCATTCCCTGGTGGGTGTTCGACAAGGACCGCCGCGTCCCGCAGACCGGCGTCGTCGACTATCTGTCGCTCGCGCGTCTATTATGGACTTCCGGCGACAAGCAAATAGGCGAAGTGATGAATTGCGCCGGCCCCTTATATGATCGTTTTTTCGGGCCGTTTCTGCTGGCGGCCCTGAACATCGCACCGCGCGAGGGTTCCTCGAAGCTCGCGGCCGCGTTGGTGCGTGAAACGCTGGCGCTTGGCGGCAAGGCGTGCCGTCCGCTGCTCGCTAAAGACGGCATCGGCAATGTATTCGTCGAGCCGGCGCTGCGCTATTTGCGGGGCCGTGCCTCGATCGCATTTCAGGACGAACTGCGCGCGTTAGATTGCTCAGGCGAGCGGGTGACGCGGCTCGATTTTACCGGGCAGAGCGTCAAACTGGAGGAAGGCGACGCCGTAATTCTCGCCGTTCCGCCGTACATCGCTAGCGCCCTGGTGCCCGGACTCCAGGCGCCGACGGAATTCCGCGGCATCGTCAATGCGCACTTCCGCATCGATCCACCGACGCATATTCCGCCGATGCTCGGGGTTCTCAACAGCACCTGCGAATGGATCTTCGCGCTGCCGGGTCGCATGTCGGTGACTGTCAGCGACGCCGGCCGTTTGTTCGAAATGCCGCGGACAGAACTTGCGCAAAACTTTTGGCGCGACGTTGCGGAAGCGACCGGCCTCCGCGCGACGCTGCCGCCGTGGCAGATCGTGCGCGAACGCCGGGCGACTTTTGCCGCGACGCCGGAGCAGAATGCCTTACGTCCTGGGGCGAGGACGGCGTGGCGCAATCTGTTTCTCGCGGGCGACTGGACCGCCACCGGCCTGCCGGCCACGCTCGAAGGCACAGTGCGTTCGGGCTATCGCGCCGCTGATTGTGTCACTCAAGCGCTACGGATGGCCGCATGACCGCCGCCTTGATCAAGCAGCGGCTGGCACCGTCACACGCACACGACGTCGAAGCGTCGGCGCGCCAGGCGACACGCGCATTGTTGCAAACGCAACAGGAGGATGGCCATTGGGTATTCGAGCTTGAAGCCGACGCGACCATTCCGTCGGAATACCTGTTGATGCGGCATTATCGCGGAGAACCGATCGATTCTGTCCTGGAAAAGAAAATCGGCGCTTATCTGCGCCGCATCCAGGGCGATCACGGCGGCTGGGCATTGTTCCACCAAGGCGACTTCGACATAAGCGCCAGCGTCAAAGCATATTTCGCGCTCAAAATGACAGGCGACAGCCCGTATACGCCGCATATGGTCCGTGCACGCGAAGCGATCTTGGCGCGTGGCGGCGCGGTAAAATGCAACGTCTTCACGCGTGTCCTGCTTTCGCTTTTCGGCATCTTGAGTTGGCGCAGCGTCCCGGAAATGCCGGTCGAAATCGTGCTGTTACCGCGCTGGTTCCCGTTTAATCTGTCGAAAGTCTCTTATTGGGCGCGCACAGTTCTCGTTCCACTATTGGTGCTGCAAGCCTTGCGCCCGCGTGCGAAAAATCCGCTCGGCGTCGGCATCGACGAACTGTTCGCCGAGCCGGCCCAAACGATCGGGCCACCGGCGAGAGCCGCGCATCAGACCCGGCGCTGGTTCACGCTTTTCCGGTTGATCGATTTTATCCTGCGTCAGGCTGTCAAACGATTTCCTGAGCGATTGCGGCGGCGGGCCATCGCCCGCGCAGCGATCTTTGTCGGCGAGCGCCTCAACGGCAAAGACGGGCTCGGCGCGATTTTTCCCGCCATGGTCAATTCGGTATTGATGTTCGACGCACTCGGCCGCAACGCCGACGCCGCGATCGCCCGAGAGGCGGTCGACCGGCTACTGGTCGTGCATAGAGGCGAAGCCTATTGCCAACCTTGCGTGTCGCCGGTGTGGGACACTGCACTTGCGTGTCATGCGCTGCTTGAAGCTGGTGACAATGTAGCCTATGCGTGCGCTTGCCAGGGGCTTGATTGGTTGCTGCCGCGCCAAGTCCTCGACCTCGCCGGCGATTGGGCCATGAGGCGGCCAGACCTGCGGCCGGGCGGATGGGCCTTCCAATTTGCGAATCCGCATTATCCGGACCTTGATGACACCGCGGTGGTGATCATGGCCATGGACCGCGCCCGCCGCATGGACGCGGATGGCCGCTATGACGTTGCCATCGAGCGCGGCCTTGAATGGATCAAGGGCATGCAAAGCAGCAACGGCGGCTGGGCGGCCTTCGATGTCGATAATATCTATAATAATCTCAATAACATTCCCTTTGCAGACCACGGCGCGTTGATCGACCCACCTACCGACGACGTGACCGCGCGCTGCGTTTCGATGCTGGCGCAACTTGGCGAGGCGGTGGAGCAATGCTCAGCGCTGCAGCGCGGTGTAGGCTACTTGCTGAGCCGCCAACTGGCCGAGGGAAGCTGGTACGGCCGCTGGGGCATAAATTACATCTACGGCACATGGTCGGTTTTGTGCGCTCTCAATGCCTGCGGCATCAGTCATGCATCGCCGCAGATCAGCAAGGCGACATCCTGGCTCATTTCGATTCAGAACTCCGACGGCGGTTGGGGGGAGGACGGTACCAGTTATAAGCTCGACTATCGCGGCCATGAGCCGACCGAAAGCGCGCCATCGCAAACCGCATGGGCGCTGCTCGGCCTGATGGCCGCGGGCGAAGTCGATCATGCCGCCGTGGCGCGCGGCATTCGCTATTTGCAGCAGACGCAGAATGAAACCGGTTTATGGGACGAGGCGCGCTACACTGCGACCGGATTCCCGCGAGTCTTCTATCTCCGTTATCATGGTTACCGTAAATATTTTCCGCTGTGGGCGCTTGCGCGCTATCGGAATCTGAAAGCGAGCAGAGCGACGAATGTTACATTCGGCATGTAAGACTTTGCGCGAGCAGCAATCCTCGCGTTTCGTTCAACCACACTGCGGCAGCGTTATTCCGCCGAGACTACTTGATTTTTGTGCGTAGCCGCGCGAATTTCTTCCAGTTTTCTCTCGACGTGTTGCGAGAACACATATTGCGCCGGTCGTTGTCGGTCGAGACCAATGTCTGGCGCCGTCTTGCCCTCGGTGCGCACGCCGCGCAGGCTCACCGCCAAGGCCTTGAGCGGATTAGCGAAGGCGTCCTGCACCGCAGTCGCTTCGTAGCCGCAATGAACCATGCAGTTGGCGCACTTTTCATAATTTCCGGTGCCGTAGGCGTCCCAGTCGGTCTCATCCATAAGCTGCCGAAAAGTCCCGGCATAGCCTTCGCCAAGCAGATAACAAGGCCTCTGCCAGCCAAAAACCGTTCGCGTCGGATTACCCCATGGCGTGCAATGATAGCGTTGATTGCCCGCGAGAAAATCGAGGAACAGAGTGGATTGGCTGAAGGACCATCGGCGCCCGCCGCTGCCGCGGCGGAGAATGTCGCGGAACAGCCGCTTGGTTTTGTCGCGATGAAGGAAATGCTGCTGATCCGGCGCCCTTTCGTACGCGTAGCCGGGAGAAACTGTGATGCCGTCGACACCGATTGCCTTGACCGTATCGAAGAAACTGGCGACCCGATCCGCCTGCGCCGTATTGAAAAGCGTACAATTGATGTTGACGCGGAAGCCGCGTTCTTTTGCCCGCCTGATCGCTGATATAGCACGGTCATAGACGCCGGCCTGACACACGGACGCGTCATGCATTTCCTTGTCACCATCGAGATGTACTGACCAAGTGAAAAAGCGATTCGGCTCATATTGCGCGAGTTTCTTTTCCATGAGCAGCGCATTGGTGCAAAGATAGACGAATTTTCGCCGCCTGATTATGCCTTGCACGATCTCGGGCATACACTTGTGCAGCAATGGTTCGCCGCCAGCGATCGAGACAACAGGCGCGCCGCATTCGTCGACCGCATCTAGCGCATCGGCGACCGACATGTTTTGGTGCAGGATCGGATCAGGGTAGTCGATCTTGCCGCATCCCGCGCAGGCGAGATTGCACCGGAACAATGGCTCCAGCATCAGTACGAGCGGATAACGTTTGCGGCCGGTCAAATGCTGCCGAACGACGTAGCTACCAACCGACAGCTTCTGCAGCAGAGGAATACCCAAGATGACTGTCCTTACTTATTTTCTTGGCGCCGGCTACGTCGAGAAGATCTACTGGCACACGGAACTCGATGCGCTCGTCCCGGCCTGGCAATGTCGATACCCGAACCGGGGCAAACTGACGCAATGTGTTAATGACGTCCCGGACCATGATCTCAGGCGCCGATGCACCTGCTGTAATACCGATGACTTCGGCGTCGTGCAGCCACGCCTGACTTATTTCTGCGCCGTTGGCTATCAAATGCGTCGGTGTGCCAGCTTCGAGCCCGATCTCGCGTAACCGGTTTGAGTTCGAGCTGTTGGTGGCGCCGACGACGAAAATAACATCCACCAGCTTGGTGAGTTCAAGCAAAGCCATTTGGCGGTTTTGTGTCGCGTAGCAAATATCCTGAGTCCCCGGTCCGACGACGTCCGTGAAACGGCGATACAGCGCGTCGATGATGCCACGCGTATCGTCGACGCTCAGTGTCGTTTGGGTGACATAGGCAATCGGATGGTTGGTCGGCAGATCCAGGGCCGCGACGTCTTTTTCCGTTTCGACCAGCCGCACCGGTCCGGAAATCTGGCCTAACGTGCCCTCCACCTCGGGATGGCCGGCGTGGCCGATGAGTACAACGGTCCGGCCCTGGCGAACATAGTGGCGTCCTTGGGCGTGAACTTTCGAGACCAGCGGGCAGGTCGCATTCAGCACGCGCAAGCCGCGCTCTTTCGCCTCAGCTTCGACTCTCTTCGCCACGCCATGCGCGCTGAAAATGGTGATGGCGTTCGCAGGCACTTCCGACAAATCTTCGACAAAACGGGCACCGCGCGCCTTCAGCGCGTCGACCACCCATTTGTTGTGAACGATTTCATGACGCACATAAACAGGTGGACCGTATTTATCAAGCGCACGCTCGACGATTTCGATCGCGCGGACGACGCCGGCGCAAAAGCCGCGTGGTTTGGCAAGAATGACTTTCACATCGCGCCTCCATTCAATTTCCCATTTGCCCGCAATGCCTTGCGCCGCCATTGAACGCGATCCGCGAGGACGGCAATCTCGCCGGGCTGCAGTTCCTCAGCTTCGTATTTCGTCCCAAACACGCTGAATACCTTCGCAACGATGCCCTGCGCATCTAGTCCCGCCATCGCGTACATGGCCGGCGGCGTGTCGTGATCGATGAACCGGTCAGGCAGGATCATGCAGCGCGCTTTGAATCCCGATTGTTCGAGCGCGCCGTTTTCGGCAAGCAATTGCAGGACGTGGGCGCCGAAACCGCCGATGGCACCCTCCTCGATGGTGAGGAAGAGTTCATGGTGGCGGGCAAGCTTCAGAATCAACTCGGCATCAAGCGGCTTGGCGAAGCGCGCGTCCGCGACCGTTGTGGATATGCCCTGCGCGGCCAGAGATTCGGCCGCCTTTAGGCAGTCGGCTAGACGCGCGCCGAGCGAGAGAAGCGCAACCGTATTGCCCTGCTTGATAACGCGGCCACGGCCAATCTCGAGCGGAACGCCAAAATCGGGCAGTTCGACGCCAACGCCATCGCCGCGTGGATAGCGCAACGCGGACGGTCGATCGTCGATTGCCGCCGAAGTTGCGACCATATGCACAAGCTCGGCCTCGTTCGCAGCGGCCATAAGCACAAATCCGGGGAGACAACCGAGATAGGCCAGGTCGAACGAGCCGGCGTGGGTCGGGCCATCGGCACCGACAAGACCGGCGCGGTCCATGATAAAACGTACCGGCAGGCGCTGGATCGCAACGTCATGCACTACCTGATCGTACGCGCGCTGCAAGAAGGTCGAGTAGATCGCGGCGAACGGCTTGAAACCTTGCGTAGCGAGGCCTGCCGCAAAGGTGACCGCGTGTTGTTCGGCAATTCCGACGTCGAACGTCCGCTGGGGAAAAGCTTTCCCGAAAATATCCACGCCGGTGCCGCCCGGCATGGCCGCGGTGATGGCAACGATGCGCTCATCCTTTTCTGCCTCCTTGACCAGACTTTCGCCGAAGACTCTAGTATAGGATGGCGCCGCCGACTTCACTTTGAACTGCTTTCCGGTGACGACGTCGAATTTGACGACACCGTGGTATTTGTCTTGTGAGGCCTCGGCCGGTGCATAGCCTTTTCCCTTTTGCGTCCGCACATGCACCAGGATTGGCCCAACACGCGCATCGCGGACATTTTCCAGGACCGGCAGGAGCTGGTCGAGGTCGTGGCCATCAACGATGCCGACATAGTAGAATCCAAGTTCTTCGAACAACGTTCCGCCTGTGACAAAACCGCGAGCTAATTCCTCGGCGCGCGTTGCCTTGTCCTTGAGGAATTCCGGCAAATGATCGGCGAATTGCTTGCCGATGTCGCGTAACGACATATAAATCGGGCTCGACAGCAGCCGCGTGAGATAGTTCGACATCGCGCCAACCGGTGGCGCGATCGACATTTCATTGTCGTTCAAGATCACGATCAGAGGCCGGTTCATCGCGCCGGCGTTGTTCATGGCCTCGTAGGCCATCCCGGCGGATATCGCGCCATCGCCAATGACGCAGATGACGTTGTGATTTTCTCCGGCTAGATCGCGGGCGACCGCCATGCCCAATCCGGCCGAGATCGACGTCGACGAATGTGCCGCGCCGAAGCAGTCGTATTCGCTTTCCGACCGCTTGGTGAACCCCGAAAGACCGCCGCCTGTACGCAGCGTCCTGATTCGGTCACGCCGACCGGTCAGAATCTTGTGTGGGTATGCCTGGTGGCCGACATCCCAAATGAGCTTGTCTTTCGGGGTGTCAAAAACATAGTGCAACGCGACCGTCAGCTCGATGACGCCGAGGCTAGCGCCGAGATGGCCTCCGGTCACCGAGACCGCATTGATCGTCTCGGCCCGTAATTCATCGGCAACCTGCCGCAGGTCCCGCGCATTGATTCGGCGCAAGTCCGATGGTGAATTGATGGAGTCGAGGAATGTCCCGGTCGGTTTCAGGTCGGTGTTTATGCTGGGCGCCGTCATATTCCGATTACCACGTGGGCGTGAGTGCTGATCAACCGTTCCCACCGCGTGCAGGGCCTTCAATTTGCCATGCCTCCCATTCAACCCTGCTCAGACCGCGTGGAAGAGGGTCTGGACCAATAATCAAGTTCAGCGGCAAAGGTTCCATTCGCGGAATATCGATATTGAGAATGATTTCTCGAAGCCGGTGACCGAGACGGGATCAATCAGCAGCCGAGGGACCAATGCTGGCTTCGACAGTTGCCGCAATTGTTCGATTTTGCACAAAATATCCCTGGTTTATCATAATCTTAGGGATTGGGGCGGCCGCGGTTTCGGTGAACTATTCGGCGACCCATTTCGCGATCAATACGGATATCAACAAGCTCATTTCCCCGACCCTGGCTTGGCGTCAACGCGAAACCGAATTCGAGAAGGCATTCCCAGGACATTTCGGTTCCACCCTGGTCGCGATCGATGCCCCAACTGCCGAGCTTGCATCGCAAGCAAGTGCCGCACTGAGCCGGCAACTGGCGACACAGGCAAACATATTTCGATCGATCGAGAATATGAGCGACAATGAATTCTTCGTCCGCAATGGTCTGCTGTTCCGTCCGGCGGATGAAGTTGTCCGGCTGACCCAGGGACTCACAAAAGCAGCACCTCTCGTCGGCACACTCGTTGGCGACCCCAGCCTGCGCGGTCTCGCACGGGCCTTGTCGCTGGCGCTTGTTGGCGTGCAACGCCATTTGGCCACTTTCGATACCCTGGCACGGCCGATGTCAATGGCCGCGGCGACATTGGAGGACGTGCTCGCCGGCCGACCGGCGACTTTTTCGTGGCTAGAGATGCTCAATGGTGAACGTCCGAGCGCAAGCGATTTGCGCCGAATAATAGAAGTGCGCCCGATCCTCGACTTTTCGGCCTTGGAACCGGGCGGCCGTTCCAGCGACGCAATTCGCCAAGCAGCAGCTGCTCTCGGTCTTGCCTCAAATTATCAGGCCCGCGTTCGACTAACCGGTTCGGTGCCCATGGCCGACGAAGAATTCGCAACCGTTCAACAGGGCGCGCTGATCAACGGTATCGGCGCGATTATCGTTGTGTTGGTGATTCTTTGGCTTGCATTGAAGTCCGGGCGGCTCATCGCGGCTGTCTTTATTAACTTGTTTGTCGGCCTTACGATCACCGCCGCGCTCGGGCTGTTGCTTGTTGGCGCGCTCAACATGATATCGGTAGCATTTGCGGTTCTGTTCGTCGGCCTCGGCGTCGACTTCGCCATCCAGTTTTCGGTGCGCTACCGGGCGGAACGCCACGATGACCCCGAGCTTCGCGCCTCGCTCGAACTGGCGGCCAAGAAGATTGGCGTGCCGCTCACGCTTGCAGCCGCAGCCGTGGCAGCCGGTTTTCTGTCATTCCTGCCCACCGATTACCGTGGCGTCTCAGAACTGGGCCAGATTGCCGGCGTCGGCATGTTGATCGCCTATGCGACCAGCATCACAATGCTGCCGGCGCTAGTCACGGTCATGAACCCGCCGGGCGAGCCTGAGCCTATCGGTTACCGTACTCTGGCGCCGATCGACCGCTTTTTGCAAAAGTACCGCATACTCGTGATCGCCGGCACCGTGGCGGTCGCCGTGCTCGGCTCGCCACTGTTGTACTCTCTCACGTTTGACTTCGACCCGATTCATCTACGCGACCCGGCGACCGAATCGATTTCGACATTGCTCGACCTGGGCGGTGACCCACGTCTCGGTATCAATTCGATAAACGTGATCTTGCCGACGCTTGACGCCGCCAATAATGCCGGCGCACGGTTGCAGAAACTGCCGCAAGTCCTGGATACGCGGACATTGCAGGACTTTTTGCCGCAAGATCAGGACAAGAAACTAACTGCAATTCAGGAGTTAGATCAGGACATAGGGCCAACGTTGCAGCGGGGAGCTGCCGGCAAGCCGCCAAGCGATGCAGAAAATATCGCGGCCCTCAACGGCATTGCCGATCAGCTCGTAAAGATTGCCGGCGATACCGGTGGCCCGGGCGCCACGGCGGCAAAACGACTCGCCGCCGCCGCCCGGAAACTGGCTCAGGCGAGCATGTCAGTGCGGAACGCGGCGCAAGCGGCGTTTATCTTGCCGCTGCAGAGCGATACCGCCGATCTGCAAAACTATCTGAAGGCTGAGCGGATCACCGCCGATAACCTTCCGCAGAATCTTAAACGCCAATGGGTAGCGCAGGACGGGCGCACCCGCGTCGAGGTCGCGCCGAGAGGCAACACCGACAATACCGAAGTTCTGCGCACGTTCGCACGGACGATTCTCGCGGCATATCCGAACGCGGTCGGCGGCCCCGTTTCTATCCTTGAATCGGGAAATGCCGTTGTCCGAGCATTCATAGAGGCGGGAGCCTACGCGCTCATCTCGATTGCGATATTGCTCTGGATTGTATTGCGTCGCCTCGGCGACGTTTTGCTGACCTTGGTTCCTCTGCTGCTCGCGGGCGTCGTAACGCTTGAACTTTGCGTTTTGATCGGCATGCCGCTGAATTTCGCCAATATCATCGCCCTGCCGCTTCTGCTCGGCGTCGGCGTTGCGTTCAAAATCTATTACATCATGGCCTGGCGCGAGGGGCAGACGAACCTACTGCAATCCAGTCTCACGCGGGCGGTGATCTGGAGCGCTTTGACGACCGCAACGGCGTTCGGAAGTCTCTGGCTGTCAAATCATCCCGGAACGTCGAGCATGGGCAAGCTGCTGGCGTTGTCGCTCGTGTGCACTTTGGGTGCGGCGGTTCTGTTCCAGCCTGCGCTAATGGGGAAGCCGCGGGGGCCCCAGGAGCCTTAGGCAAACGTCGGCATCCAACTCGGCCGGATAGCCATTGACGGCTCCCGGCTGACTTGGCGGGTATGGGTTTCCGGAATTGGCATTTGGTGGCTGCGGCGAACCACGTCCGGGCTGTTGGGGCTGTTCGCGAGTCCAGTCTTCTCCGCCGCAGAGGATTGCAAGAAAGCACCCTTCCACACGCAATTTATCGGGATTTAACAGGCTGATGCTGGCGGAATAGGTGTGCCCGTCCTGCGAATTGTAGATTTGGCCGTCCCAGCGATTGGCCTTCTTATGCTCCATGCCGAGGAGGATCGGCATCCCCAAGGTCGGACGATTCTGCAGGCTGCGATCCGGGTTCTTGCGGTCGATGCCGCCGGGGCGCGCTTCCCAGACGACCACCCCCCACAGGCGATCGTCACAATTAACAATCCGGATGACGGCGTAGCCTTTGGCGGTCAGCCATTCGCCGGTCGGATCCGGCGGCAGCGAGCCCACCGCCTGGCCCCAAGCCAATGCGGTGCCGATAAGCAAAGCCAGAGCAGCGCAAAATGAACGAATTGCGTACATCCCGAATTTCGGTTGGCTCGGCGCCTCCGCTCTGCGGATGGCCAAATTCTGTTGGTAACAGCGGAAGTCCGGATGTGTTCCTGGGCTCGAATGCTCTTCCGCGAGGGTGCCGTTACTCATCGAACGAGACAATTTGGCGGCAGATTAGTAGACAACCATGGAACCCGGCCGCGATGGAAGCCGTTGTTCCATGGATACCGCAATGCCGACGGGGTATTTGCGCCCGGCTAAAGATTTACTCGGCCGGAGCGCAGGGAGGCAGGTTTGCTCGAATCGACCGTTGCGTTCACTCCGGCCGGCCCTTCGCCGCGGCTCAAACCGCTGGGTCCCATCGCGCTGTTACGCGTACTTGCGGGCAATCCGCTCGAAGCGTGGACCAAGGCGCATTTTGAAAAACCGATAGTCATGGGCGGCTTGTCGATCGGCAGTGTCGCTGTGGTCAGCGACCCGGCGGCTATTCGCCATGTGCTCATGGACAATTGTGACAACTACCAAAAAGACTGGCTGCAACGGCGCGTCTTATCGGCGGGCCTGACGAACGGATTGCTCACCGCGGAAGGGCAGCAGTGGCGAATGCAGCGCCGCACCTTTGCGCCGCTGTTTGCCCGCAAAACGGTCCTTTGCTTTTCCGCCGCCATGATAGACGCGGCGCAGGCGATGGTCGAGCGCCTCAGCCGATACGACGGACAGACTGTGGACCTTGCTGTACAGGCGACGCAAGTCACACTGGATGTATTGGAGCGGACCATCTTTTCCGATGGTTTCGGTCGGGATCGCGAAGATATTCGACTAGCAATGAAAGCCTATTTCGAGCGGATCGGTCGTATCGATCCGTTCGACGTTCTCGGCGTACCAAATCTGATCCCCCGTCCTGGCGCCCGAAAACTTCGGCCGATGCTGAATCTCTTCAACGAAGTAATCGACACGATCATCGCAACGCGGAGACGGCGCATCGCCGCCGGTACTGAGGACGTACCGCGCGATATTCTCACGTTGTTGCTCGAAGCCACCGATCCGGAAACGGGCAAAGGGCTGAGCGAGGTCGAGATTAAGGCGAACATCCTGACATTCATCGCTGCTGGGCACGAAACCACGGCCAATTGTATTACCTGGTCGCTATTTCTGATTTCCCAATCCCCGCAATGGCGCGAGCGGATTCAAGCGGAGGCGGACCGAATGCTCGGCGGCGACATCCGGACCATTTCCGACCGTCTTGTCGAAACCCGCGCCGTCATCGACGAATCCAATCGGCTCTATCCGCCGATCATTGCAATCAGCCGCGCCGCGCTCGGGCCCGACCACCTAGGTGACCAAAAAATCAGACGCGGTACTATGGTGGTTATCGCGCCCTACGTACTGCATCGTCACCGCGCATTATGGAATAGGCCCGACAGTTTCGAGCCAAATCGTTTCCTCGATGGTGCACGCGAATCGATCGACCGATTCGCCTATCTCCCGTTCGGCGTCGGCCCCCGTACCTGTATCGGCGCGACATTTGCGATCCAGGAAGCAACTATCGTTCTTGCCGCACTCATGCGTCAATTCACGTTTGAGCTGGCGCCGGGCCACACGGTCTGGCCGGTGCAAAAGGTGACTCTACGGCCGAAAGGCGGCTTGCCGATGATCGTGAAACGGCGGTAACGGCAACCATGCTGACAAGAACAAATTCTCCCGAGGCGGATCGTTCGGCGATTGACCGCGCCATGATGCTTCACTGCATCCAGCTTTCCGCCACGGCCGCGATGCGCGGCGAATTTCCATTTGCTGCACTGATCTGCGACAGCGACCGCATTGTCGTCGAGGCGACCAATCAGGTCGCGCAACGCGCCGATGTGACGCGGCACGCGGAGCTAATTGCCGTATCCGAAGCACAAAGGCTCTTGCGGCGGAAGGACCTTTCGTCCTGCACGCTTTACTCGAATGTCGAACCATGCGCGATGTGCTCGTTTCCAATTCGCGAAACCCGCATCGGTCGCATTGTCTATGCCATAAGTTCGCCGTTTATGGGTGGCCTATCGAAGTGGAATGTACTGCGCGACCCTGAAATCGCCGACGTCATGCCGGAGGCGTTTGGTCCAGTTCCGGAAGTAATCGCCGGTCTATGCGCGTCCGAAGCCGAAAATGTTTGGCGGAACTGGAGTCCGCTCGCCTGGGCGGTCATCAAGCATCGCGGTTGTTTTGGCGGCGCGGAGTCGACATTGGGCAACTATCAGCATTTTCCGGCTGTCCCGGCACGCGCCAGCTTGCTCCGCAAACTGACGATGTTATGGCAAAATAGCGAGTCAACCACGGTCGCGGCAACGGATCGTAATTCTGGCTATTGACCGTGGGCCTCCAACACGTGGAGGCAGGCTTTCTTTAATTTTTGCCTGTGCTCTTGCAATCAAGCAAGGACACGAAACGTGTCGGGGATCGCATCGGCGCAGAACTTGTTCGCGTCGGCGGCACAGGCCGTCTGTTCCTCCGACGTGCCCTGGAAATCAAATAGCCCCTTTTCCTGCGGTAGCGTTCTATGGTCGTCGCCAGCCAGTGCCGGTCCGGTCAGAACGAGAATGACTGCTATTGCGGAACATATACAGGATCGCATCGTTCACCCTGTGCGCGGAAGCCAGGCATCAACTGCCCCATTAATAATCACTACCGGCGGTCCACGTTCCACAATTGGAACCATGAAATGCCAAGGTGTAAATTCTGTGTCGAGGCCGCGGCATCGGATGAGGGGATGCAGATTGAAACAATACGGCGATCTAATGGAACTATGATGATGCAATGGGCGCCGGTGCCGAGTACCACGAAAATCGCGGCCCTCGGTTTTATCCTTTTATTGTTGATGGCCGGATCTGGGCATCCGCAGGCCGTTTACGGCCGTTCGAATGCGGCCTCACCATTCGAGACATTGGCCGGCCGCTGGGCGGGAAACGGCACCATCGATCTATCGGATGGGACGCACGAGCCTATCCGATGCCGGGCAGCATATGACGTGCTCCATAAGGAAAGGAATCTTCAGCTCAATATTCGCTGCGCCAGCGAAAGTTACAGTTTCGATCTCCGCGGCAGCGCCAACTACGCCGCGGGCGCAATAACCGGCACCTGGAGTGAAGCGACACATAATGCGGTCGGGACAATTTCCGGCCGGGCCAGGGGCGACCGTTTCGAAGTCATCGCCAAAGCACCGTCATTTTCGGCAAGTCTCACCCTGATTACACACGGGGACCGGCAATCGATTATCATTCAATCGCAGGAAGCCCAGACCTCAGTGCAGCGTGCGTCGATATCCCTGCGGCGCAGCGGCTAGATTGAATCAGACGATCCTGCCGACGAACGCACCGGGGAGCGCCACCCCCTCCTCCGGGCGATATTACTGAGAAATGTGGCGATCGGCCGCAACATGAACAAATCGGCTATCAGAGCCGCGACCATGGCGAAAGCGCTAAGCCAGCCGAACAAGCGCAGCGAAGGCAGGCTGGAAAGGACCGTCATGGCAAGACCGCAGGCCAGCACGGCCGATGTCAGGATCAACGGCGGGCCAACCAGAATGGTCGCGCGCTCGACACCAACCGCCGGATCCGGTTCGACATCCTCGATTTGCAGTCGATTGAGAAAGTGAATGGTGGCGCTGAGGCCCAGTCCGAACGAGACGGTGAGCGCGATCACGCTTGCAAATTGCAGGCCCAGCCCCACGAACCACAGCAAACTGCCGGCGAGCACAATGGGGAAAAGGCCGGGCAGAATGCTGATCAGCATGACCAACGGGGAGCGGAAAGCGACCCCGATGAAGGCCGCGACAAAGGCAATCTCGATGGTCAGGCCGCGGCTCAATTTGTCGATCATCAGCGCGCTGTTGCGCGCAGAAATGACCGATAGGCCGGTGATCGCAATAGTGTAACCCGGATATTTCTGGCGCACTGCATCCAATTTCTTGTCGAGGCTGTCGACGATGGGAAGTAGCCTGCTCGCATCGTTGTCGGGAACGCGGCCGCTGACGATGACGGCGTTCTGTCGGGCGGAAATGAAGCGGCGAGTCAGGTATGTCGGCAATAAATCTACATATTCCTTGAGCGCCGCCACATCCGATTTGTTCATTTTCTCCGCCAGCCACCGGCGCAGTGTCTCGGGCGACCAGACGTTGCCGACGCCTGGCTGACGCTCAAGCAGTGCGTGAACCTCGCCAATCACATTGAGCGTTTCGGGTGCGTAAAGGGATTTCCCTTGCGGAAATTCGATCAAAACATCGAATGGATTGGCGCCTGTCAACTTTGCGTCCAGGCGATGGCTCGCCTGAACGGCCTGTTCACGGTCCGGCACCTGGTCGGCGAGCCGGTAGCGCGGCTGAAGCTGCACATATCCTAGAGACAGAGTGATCACTATAACAAGGGCCGTGAGACTGTAGAGGCCGGGACGAGCAACCATCTGCACCGCTATCCAGCTGCAAAACCGGCGCAGCGCATCGAGCGCCGTATCCATGCCTTTGACGCGTGCAACAAAGCCGGCCTCGTTACGGACGAGCAAGACGCCCAGCAGCGGAACGCCCAGGAGCACCGCGACCAGGGCAATCGCGACGGCGATCAGGCCGGCTTCGCCAAATGTCCGGATCAGATCGGATTGCGAGAACTGCAATGCAATGAACGACACGCCGGCAGTCGCATGCGTGAGCACGCAAGCCGGTCCGACAATAAGCAGCGCATCGCGAAATGCGGTGAATTTGTCGACGCCGGCGAGCAGCCGGTCGCGCGCGGCGAACGTGAGCTGCATGCTGTCGGAAAAGCTGATGACCATGATGAGCGGCGTCATCACGTTCAGGAATATATTCAGGCGGAAATCGAGCCAGCCGAGGGTGCCGAGCGCAAGCAGGATCGCGGACAACGGCGGGGCGGCTGCGATGATCATAAAAGACACTCGCCGGAAAAACAGCACCGCGATCAGGCAGCCGACCAGAAATCCGAGCGAGTTATAGATGAGACGATCGCGCTGGATCGCGCGGCGAATCTCAAGCTGCATGACCGGCACGCCGGAAAGCTCGGCGCGCAGACCCGTGCCGGCCAGGCGCTCGTCCAGTGTCTTGTGTACGTCGGCAATCACCCCGGAAAGTTTGTCTTGCGCGGCCGCCTGCGGATTGAGCGCGAGGACCATGAGAGCGAGTTTGCCGTCATTCGACAATAGTTTGCCGCGAATGATTTCGTTCGCCCTGACCTTGGCGATCAGTTTTTGGTAGTCGGCCCCTTGCGGCAATGGAGTCGGAAACAGCGGCGGCGGAATTCCGCCGTTTGTGGGAGGTTCGCGGGCGGAAAATAGCGAGATCAGTCCTCGCGTGCCGTCTATGAGCTGAAGGTCAATAGCCAGGTCGCGTAGCGCTTCGATCGAGGCGCGATCGAGCAGGCTGTCACCCTCGATGACAATCAACACGTCGTATTCGTTCGACGGAAAGCGGCGTGTCACATCGCGGTATGTTCTGTATTCCTGGGTGTCGGAGCGGAACAACTGGCTAAGCGAGTCGTCGACCCTCAGCCGCGTATAGCCGACCGCGGCGACAAGGCAGGCGGCTGCGAAAATGCCTGCGCATATTGCACGATGCGATAGCGACCAAAAGCCGATCCGCTCTATTCCGAGTGCAAGATTTCGCGGCTTGATGGGGCGCGGCGTCTCAGTGGGCCTGTGCTCGGGGGGCGGAAGGCTTGTCACGATCGCGGTCCAGATATCTGCGAACGATTGGACTGAGGCAATCAAGCCTCGATGAAATCGCGTTGCTCCATTGCCGCGCGCTGGCCTGTACCGAAGCGGCGCTCGATATAATCGGTCACCATCTGTTTGAAATCCGCGGTCAGCGTCGGCCCGCGCAACGTTGCCGCCTTCTTGCCGTCGATGAACACCGGCGCCGTCGGCTGCTCGCCGGTGCCCGGCAGCGAGATGCCGATGTCGGCGTGCTTGCTC
>Ga0335085_10000744_pt1 | contig 83864 bp, 85 predicted proteins | sample Lox_Sample_45_FD_206712 | JGI IMG/M metagenome (GOLD analysis project Ga0335085, IMG submission 206712) | Soil microbial communities from Loxahatchee National Wildlife Refuge, Florida, United States - Lox_Sample_4.5 | ecosystem: Environmental > Terrestrial > Soil > Wetlands | place: USA... | reverse complement strand
GGCTTCCCTTGGCGCATGAGCTTCTGGGCGAAGTGTACCTCTATCATTCTCAAATCGACGCGGCAATTGCCGAGTTCCAGAAAGAATTGCAGGTCAATCCCGGTTACGCGGCGGCGTATTACAAGCTCGCGGATTGTTATTCACGCGTCCAGAAATTCGACGAGGCGGAGCGGCTTTTGCAGCGCTCGATTTGGCTGGATCCCACCTCGACTGGGCCGTACATCCTGCTCGGTAAAGTTCTGGAGAAAAAAGGCGAAACGCAGCTTGCCGTGCGGGCCTTGCAGCGTGCGCTGGCCATGGATCCCAACAATCCGATTCCTCACCATCTTCTCGGGGAAGCCTACCGTAATTTAGGGAAAAACGAAGACGCGGATAGGGAACTCAAAGTGGCCGCTCAATTGGAAGATAAGCAAAACTCCAAGCCTTGATGACCAAGCCGAATCAGACGATATCACGCCGCAAGTTGCTTCGCGCAACATTGGCCACTCTAGTTTTATTGGCTTGCACGTCCGCAACGCCGTCGCAAGAATCCTACGACGAGCCGTGGCGGCCGCAATTTCATTTTACTCCGCCAAAGAATTTCATGAATGATCCGAACGGCTTGGTCTATTACAAGGGCGAATACCATCTCTTCTACCAGCACAACCCGCAAGGAACTGTGTGGGGTCACATGAGCTGGGGCCACGCGATCAGCACGGATATGCTGCACTGGAAGAATCTGCCTGTCGCGATTGCCGAAGAGCCTGGCAAATTCATGATCTATTCGGGCAGCGCTGTAGTGGATTGGCAAAACTCAAGCGGGCTTTGCACCAGCACACAGCCGCAGAATCCTTCCTGCCTGATTGCGATCTACACTGCCGCCAGCAGCGATTCGCAAAAGCAGAATCTCGCCTTCAGCAACGATCGTGGCCGCACCTGGAAGAATTACGCCGAAAATCCCGTCGCCGATCTAAATCGCCCTGATTTTCGCGATCCCAAGGTGTTTTGGTATAAGCCGCAAAAGAAGTGGGTGATGGTGGCGGTCCTTGCTGACGAGAGGAAAGCAGTATTCCTCGACTCGCGAGATTTGAAGACGTGGGCACTGCGGGGCTCCTTTGAAGCGGTGGGCGATCAAAAGGGGCAGTGGGAGTGTCCGGATCTTTTTGAACTCTACGTGGGGGCGAAAGCCGGGGAGAAGAAATGGGTGCTCGTCATAAACCGCAACCCCGGCGCGCCTGCCGGCGGGACGGGCGTTGAATACTTTGTAGGCGCGTTCGACGGCGCGCACTTCGTCGCGGACAACCCCGCCGCCGACCGCTTGTGGGCCGACTATGGCAAGGACTTCTATGCAACGAACTCTTTTTCAGATTTGCCGGTAAAAGATGGGCGACGAATTTGGATGGGGTGGCTCAGCAATTGGCAGTATGCGAATAGCGAACCAACTGCGACCTGGCGCGGAGCACAGTCATTGCCGCGCGAACTTAGTCTGGCTCAATATCCAAATGGAATCCGGCTCGTGCAAAAACCTGTGGTCGAAACGAAACGGCTACGCGAGTCGATCGTACTGAAACTCAAGGATCTTTCGTTTCCAGGAGCAAGCCAGGCCGTGAATGTGGCAAATGTGCATGGCGAGACGCTGGAAATCGAAACCGAACTCGCTCCCGAGGGCTCAAAAGAGATAGGATTCCGCCTGCGCAAGGGTGGAGCGGAAGAGACTTTGTTAGGTGTTAAGGGCAGGGGGAAGGAAATTTTCATAGATCGGACTCGATCGGGAGAGGTTTCCTTCGCGCCGGAATTTGCCGGGCGGCAATCCACAACTGTGCGGCAGAGGGACCGTGTGAAGCTCCGCGTTTTCCTGGACCGGTCGAGCGTGGAAGCATTTGTTAATGATGGCGAGGTCGTGTTGACGGACCGCATTTATCCGTCCCCCGGGAGCGATGGACTTCAGCTCTATTCGGCGGATGGCCGCGGCAAAGTGATCTCGCTCTCCATCTGGCGACTCAGTTCGACATGGCGGTAGCGCCTGAGATTGAGCGGCGTCATTTGAACGCCAAGATTCGGTGGCACCGGGGAATCCCGTTCGTCGATGAAAAAATTCACTACTGTCGGCTTGGGAGAATTGCTCTGGGATATTTTCCCGGGTAGCCGCCAGCTTGGCGGGGCGCCTGCGAATTTCGCTTACATGACGAGTTTGTTGGGTGATGAAGGCATCGTCGCCAGCCGCGTCGGCAACGACGAGCTGGGCGAGGAAGCCAAGCGCCGCCTCGAGTGCCTCGGTCTCAGTTCCTCCTTCATCCAACTAGACACAACATATCGCACAGGCAGTGTGTTGGTAGAGATCGATGCGATGGGCCAGCCAACGTTTCATATTGAGGAGCCGGCCGCATGGGACTTCTTTGAATGGACCGCCGCCTGGCAGACGCTTGCGCGAAAGGCAGACGCGGTGTGTTTCGGTTCTCTCGCACAAAGGTTCCCGCAATCGCGCCAGAGCATCGAGGTTTTCCTAAAGAGCGTTCGGCCGGGAACTACGCGCGTCTTCGACGTGAATCTTCGCCAGTCTTATTATTCCGCCCAGATTTTGGCGGAATCAGCGAAAGTAGCAGACATCATCAAACTAAACCACGATGAGCTGCCGACCGTTGTGCGGTTGCTTGGGTTTCCGTTTCACGACGAAGAGTCCGCAGCGCAGTGGCTCCTACACACTTTCCATACAAAGCTTGTTTGCATCACTCGTGGCGCGCGAGGGAGTTTGCTCGTCAGCGAGTATGCCAAACATGAGCATCCGGGAATTCCCGTGTCAGTGGTGGACACGGTAGGCTCCGGAGACGCGTTCACTGCCGCGCTTGTCTACCACTATCTGCGCCAGGGCTCTCTCGCGGCCATGAACGACGCAGCAAACCGCATGGGCTCATGGGTCGCCAGCCAGACCGGTGCCACGCCGGATCGCGACGAAGCCCGTCTGGAACTGATCCGCTCTCCGGAAGCGTGAGGCATTCCAGAAAAGAATTCTAGTGCCCCGCCACCGGATCCTGCGTAGGTTCCTTCGCGAGCCGTGCGGCCTCGCCTTGCGGAAGTTCGTGCAAGAGCGCCAAGAACACGCCGTTCGTCCAGCCAAAGCCCACAATGTTGACGTGATAGCCGGCGGTCACCTGGGTTTCTGATGAGCGCTTCACGGCGTCATATTTTTCGCGGATGTTGCCGTCGCGCTGGAAATTTTCCATGACCATGGAAAGGAATTTGTACGAAACGCGGTCGGCGTCCTCATTGAATCCATAGCGGCGCATTCCCTCATCGGCCATCAATTGATTGGGAGCCCAGGCGTAGGGATAGTCCCACTGTCCGCCGGTTTCGTAAGGGCTCATCACGAGACCGCCGGGCCTCTCGAATGTGCTGATGTGCTGCACGACGGCCCGCGCCTGCTCCCGCGTCGCGATTCCTGCCCATAGGGGATAGAACGTGGTTACGTAGTCATAGGTGGAACGAACCTGCTTCTCGAAATTGTAATCGAAGAAGAGGCCGCGCTCGCTGTCCCACAGATATTTCTGAATACTTGCCTTTCGTTGCTCCGCGCGCTCATGCCATTTTTCCGATTCTGCCTTGCGGCCCAGCACGGCGCTGATCTCTTCGAGGTCTTTTTCGGTTTTGTAAAGCAGGCTGTTGAGGCACACCGGAGCGAAATGATGCGTGCCCGCCCCATAAGGGCCGAAGCGGAACGAAATATCGAAACCAGACTCGCGCATCGCGCGGTCCCCTTTGTAGTAGTCAGCACTTAGCGCCACCGTTCCTGCTAGATCACAGGCCGGCTGTGCCATGGTTCTGGCAACGTCGCAAATTCGCAACGCAAACAACGGCCCTGCCGCAAGTGGAGAAGGCTTTTCGTCGGTCGATGTTACGAGGTAATCCCTGCCAAGATCCGGCTGGCCCAGAAAATAAGCCGCAACCTGCCGGTAATGCCCCGTTTCATCCTTCACACTTTCCGCCGCCGGACCATTTCCAAAATCGAAATACCGCGATAGCCCGGTCGATCCCGCAAGATGTGGCTCGCTGGTCCAGAGTTCGTGATCCTTGACGGCATAGGAGTACGCTTTTGCAAGCCACTCGGTATTCCGCTGCCCTTTTGCTTTCTCCGCATCGTAGACCGCGAGGATCATGGACGTTAGAAAAGGAGGCTGCGAGCGCGACAAATAATAAGTGCGATTTGCGTTCAACACTCCGCCGTAGTGCTCGATTTCAAAGAAAAAATTCTCCACCATGCCTTTTGCGAGATCAATTCTTCCGTCACGCACAAGACCACGAATGATGAAGTAACTGTCCCAGCCGTACATTTCATTGAATCTTCCGCCGGGCACGACATAGCGATCCTCTAGATAGAGCAGTCCGGCGGGATCGATTTTGGCGGGATCCATCTCTCCGATGTGATGAATCGCCGCAGGCAAATGCAGAACCTGCACCTTGCATTGTTTCTCGAGTTGCTGGACGGAAGCAGGCTCGGCAAAATCGGCAGGAAGATACAGCACGGACTCAGTGGCAAGCTTCGTATCCACTACAGTGGCGCAGTCAGTTAGCGAACGAGAGAGTGAATCCCATCCTGTTGAAATGTAGGCGCGAATTTGCTGCAATCCGTTTCCTTCGGTTTTCGAGTGCTCGCCGGAAAACGAAGGAGCGGCGTTCAAGAGAAGACCGCAAAGCAAAAGACCGCAAAGTCTTTTCAATTTTTGCATGAGGTGTGCACCCCGCGGGGCGTCCTCGGCGGCGCCCGATGCGGCACTAGCAGCATAGTCGCTTGCACGTGCAGGAGCAACCATTCTGGCGGCAAAAATTGATCAGGCCAGGAGTAAAAATGGCCGCGCTGATGCCCTTTAAGCCTTGTATCTATAATAGGTTATGGGGACAGGCTCACAATGCCGCCAGTCGCTGAAGCGCGGCGGCAAGCTCACCGCCAACACATCCGAATCAACGAGTAGCCGGCCATAAATCGGGCTGGTAAACACGTGAGGTGAGGCCTCGGTTGTGTTCAATTTCATTCTGCAGGAGCAGTCCAAGGCAGAAACCTCCGGGCCTCAGCAAAAATGAAACAGCAAGCCTGCGTCGGGCTCCGCAGAAATAGAGCTTTTGCAGCTCCTTCGGCATCATAAGCTCTTATGCAGAGTGTCCCAAGCCAGGTACTGCGCGGACCGACCATTTCGAGGTACGATATCAAACTATAGCAGGGCCCGTAGCTCAGCGGTTAGAGCAGCGGACTCATAAACTGAGATCGGACACGTCAAACAAACGAGATAGCTGAAAACTCAAGAGCTTAGCTACCCATCACATCCCATCACTACCTGTCATTTCCCAACATACAACGCAAAAACAACGCAAATTGATGCTTCGTCGACAAAACCAATTCCAATTCATTTCAGTGGAGCAACTGTTCGCTGTTTAGCAGAGAGAATTGTAAGTCTTGAGAGGTCGGCGGCGGCATTGTCGACGGTCGCGGTAGGGAACAGATCCCAAGCGCGGCAAGCAACCCCGCTACGCTTGTTGTGGAGGGGATTAAGCCAAAAATCCCAAGTGTCGAAGCGTTGAGAGAAAAATCTGTGGGCCCGTTGGCGACAATCACGGATGCAGCATAGGATACGTTCTGCCGAAACCGGCCGCGGCACCGCAGTTCCAGCGGAGATCGCACGCACTGCATGTTTTCTCAGGGGGAGCTTGGCTCGGGTTGGGCCAAATGCGCGTGGCTCTGCAGCCCTCGATCTGTTGCACGGTTTGCCCGAACGACTGTAGCGCTTGCTGTACGGATGCTTGGTCCAGACTGACCTCAAGTAAGGCATTCACAGGGCGGGTCGTGGGTTCTGGTTCACCTGCCAGTTCATTCAGGAAGTACAAGATCGCTTTCGAAGGCGCGGCACCAGTTTTTTGGCGAAAGAGATCCGCGTATACTTGCATCTGGAAGATGTACCGCTGGTAGTCCGCGTCTCCCACGGATGGCTTGTTTGCGCCTTTGTAATCCCAGATTTCAACCGCATCGGTACCGCCAGCAGTTCCGGCAGCAAGGACATCAACATTCCCGTGCAAGATGAATTGACCTTGATCGGCCTGAAGGCGGCATTCCGTGTCGATAATTCGCGGGTAGAGTGTCGGACCCTCCAATGTGTTGAATCGCTTCAAGATGCTCTTGGCTTGGTCGCGAACACTTTGCACCGCGCGGATTCGCCGAGCAATCAATGCATTCTCGACTTGTGTGAAGTAGTTGTCGATATCGGCGTCGGTGGGCAAAGTGCCGACTGGTACGCCGAGTTCACCCCGATAGTGTGCGTGGGCGCGGTCAAGAACCTGGTGAATGATCGTTCCGTAAAACAGCTGAACCACGAGGGCGGGCTCGTATCGACGGACTGCGAACGCCCCATATTGGAGCGAACACTGTTCGTAAGCCAAAATATCGGCAGTAACGCTGTACCGACGGCGACTCTGCGCGGGCGGATTAAACGTGACTTGGAGATTTTGAAAGTTCTGCCACATAGCCGTTCCTATAGTCTTTGCGTATTTTGCCGAACCCAGCCTCCGCCCTGATTGCCGAACGAGGCCGTCTGCGCACCTGTCTTTCGAAGCTGGTTATCCGTAGTGATCAGGACCAACGCATACTTTGCGCGCGAAAAGGCAACATAGTGTTGGCGCACCTCATCGTGCCACTGTGAAGCAGCGATCGGGTGGACGACAGCTGGTTGGTTAAATCGATACGGCCGCAAGTCCTCTTCCAGTTGATGCGCGTTGCTCGGCGAAACAGTACCACCGAGATTGCCGACGAAAACAAAATCAAACTCCAATCCTTTGGCTTGATGGACAGTCATGATCGGAAAGTAGCCCGAAGGGCAAACGACCTCATCATCCTCGTCGTCGTCGAGCCCCTTGTGTTCAAGATACCCGCATAGCCCGTAGTAGAAGTAACCATACCACCAACCTGGCAGCCGACCTGGGAGGACCTGGTCTGTACTTAGCTCGCGCCCATACTGCGAGCAGAATGATTCAAATAATCTCGTCAGTTTGCTGAGGCGCAAGTCCATTTCTGGGTTTGCTTGGTAGGCCACGAACGGCTGGTGCGACAAGATGCGATAGAGGATGGTAGGCGTGGCAGGCGTAATGCGCTGGTTCGCGCCCAGATTGGTGATGGCCTGGGCTCCTGCGACGACGTAGTCTCTCAGCGTAGGGTTGGCCGCGCCTATCGAGTCATATTCGTTTACCCAGTTCTGCACGAGTGTGCGAATTGAAGGTGACTGCACCGCACCGATTTGCGCGAGTTGGGGGTCAATAATCCGGATGAACGCTCCGAGGCACTGCGCGACCTCGGCTTGTTCCAAATAGTCTTTCGAACGGGGATTGTAGATCGGGACACTCCGGGCTTGCAGCGCGGTCACATAGGGCGCGGCGAAGTTTGGTGAGTTCTTTGTGCTTCGTAGGAGCAAGACACACTGCGAATAGTCCTGGATGATTCCATTCGTGCGGAGGTCACTCACGAGGTTTGCCATCGCCGTGGCACAAGCGCCTACCGTCCCATTGCGAATCACACCGACCGCAGGGTAGTTACCCCTGCGGCCGAGCGCCGAACTAAGGGGCGGCTTGTTTGGGATTCGCACATTCGGCGCGGCCATCTGTGGAAACGACTGGATATAGACGTTACAACGCTGGACGATATCACTGTCGGACCGATGGTTATTGGACAGATACAGGATTCCAGGATTTACGGTCCAGCGATTCTGACACGCCGCGGAGAAACCCACCATACATTCAACCGTACCGCCGCGAAAACGGTAGAGCGCCTGATCGTCGTCGCCGACAACCGTGATGTTGTGGGCTGCCGGGTCGGCAAGACGCAGATAGATTGATTCCTGGATCGGATTCGTATCCTGGTACTCATCCACGAGGATGTGCGTAAGAGGAGGGCGCATGCTTGCCGGATCCCCGACCAGAAACAAGTTGCCCTGCGGCGTGTCAAGGAACTCCCGGAAGTACTTGAGCAGCCGGGAAAAGTCACAAGCCGACGTGTTGGCCAGGGCTTGCTCATAGACGCCATCCGCTTGAAGAACAGCCGCCCATGGACCGCCTGCCTGCTGCAGAAGGTTCACGTCGATGCGATCCTCAATGAGGCGGTTGAAGATCTGCTGGAGGGCAAGCGCCCAGTCCCACTTGCTCAGGTAGTTCTGAGGTTTGTTTCCAAACAGATAGCTAAATTGCGCGAAAAGCGTTGCTCGGAGGGGTTGAACGCTACCGACGACGGAACGGTGAAGCAAGAGAGCGCTGGTAACTTCGTCGAGCAGGCGAAGATTCTGATACGCGGTATAGCGGTATTCCTGCAGGATGTCATTGCAGAGCCCATGGAGTGTGCCGATGCGAAGTTCGGAAGGATCGATTCCCGCAAGCTGCTGCTGATACATCGCAGCCAAGAAAAGAAACGCTTCGGAAAGGCGGTCCTGTAAATTCTTAGAAGCCTTCTCGGTGAAGGTCGTCAAGACGATGGAAGCAGGTGCAACCGAATCGCAGCACATGAACTTCAGGCACCGCGCGACGAGTACTTCAGTCTTGCCCGTGCCGGGACCGGCGGCGATCAAAAGCGGACCGACCCCGTACTGAATCGCCTGTCTCTGGGAGGCGTCGAGCGGGAAAGCATTCTTCGCTTCGATCCCTGCGATAAGCTCCGCTTGCGTGATCATGGTTTGGGTCGATTCGGATTCTTCAAGACTTGGGCTTGCAATGCTCGATAAAGCATTAGAGTGTTGTGGGCTCCGCGTCGTTTATTTCGATTCAGCCCTCGAAACGTAACCACGTCCACACCGATTGCCTTGCAAACCGCGCAATCGCAATTCCTCCAAGGCTTGTCGCGCAAGGTCTTGCGATAGGAACTTTCCAGCCCTTCATCGATCACTTCGGCCCGAATGAGGAGGCGATCGTAGGCGGTGATAGCCTCCAAACATCGCTTCAGGGATAGTCTGCCTTTATCGTATGCGTGGAGCGCGTCTAGCGCGGTTCCTTCGAGACGCTTGATTTCGGCCTTCGGTAGCCGGGATTTCCTTAAACGAGCGAAAGTCCGGGCATCGCGGGTCGGAGGAACACGAATGGCTGCGTACCAGTCCCCACTCGGAGCCAGATAATTTTGATCCGAACGGAGCCAAGCCTTGCGGAAATACGTGGCGCTATCAAAACTGGCAATTTGACAGCGGCGAAAGTCGGCTTGCAAGGCAGGGCGATAGACGCCCAAAAGATGAATCCAGAGCGGCCGCCGCAGGCGCTGATTTGCGGCATGCACTCTTTCAACGATCTGGCGGATCTCGCTATCAGCCCTCGGGACAAGCCCACCCAACGCGATATGCGTATATCCCATGTCAAAGTAGTCGCCCAGTTGGCGTGCAAAATCTCGGGGGGCAAGCCCCTGGATAACGCCTACGGGCACAAAGCTTGCGCCGTGTTCCCGATGCGCCGAAATAAACTTCTCGGCGTTGCGCCGCGTGAGGCGGATCCGTGCTTTCCTCTCGGATTCGGGAAGGGCGATTTTTTCCCCGTCTATCACCAGTTCGGGAACCGGGATGTGGTCAACGCTTGCCCCATAGTCGAACTCGTACAGGTCGTACAGCGAGACCGCCTGCTCAACGGAGATGGTGGGCAGCTCTTCGTTGACGTACGAAAATGCGCCACAGTCCCCAAAGGCCCATTGGTTCTCGGTGAGCTTGAAATGCGTGCGGACGGATTTGGGCGCAAAGCTTTCCGCGTCAGTGTGACCAATTCGCTTGAGTAACCCTTTCGTTCCGAGGTTCTGAGCAAGGCTGACCAGTACGCCGTCGCACAGCCGCTGTGGCCGCATTAAGGCGATGCTGTGTTCCTCTTTTCGGCTTGCACGTTGCGCGCAGGAAAAGGAATCGGTCTTAAAATCGTAATCGACATCGAGGAAATCATCCCAATCCGGCAAGAAATAGAGGGGGCGCGTGCGGCGCTCGATGGTCATACAGCGACGCCGTCGCTGATGAGGCAAATTTCGTAGTAGACCATGGAGGCGATTCAACTTCATGCCGATGGCGCCTTCAGCGAAACGAAATCTGGAACCGGCGATTTGTGCGGTTGGGAGGTCAATAGTTTCGCGATAGTCGCGGCCCATCACAAGGTCAATAGTGCGGTGTTGGGCAGCCAGTTCCTGGAGAGACGCTGTTACGGACGGGCTCAATGCCGTAGCCCGGGCTGAGGTCATCCGCATGTTGTAGTAGGGAATCTGGGCCAGCCCGCCAATCAGCCCAAATTTCGCGGAGAGGACAGCTATGGATAAGGAATCAGGCCAACTGTTCTGGCGCAAAAACGTCCGGAGTACACGGAACGTGGGTCCATCATACAGATGTACGGCGGGAAGCACGCCGTCTGTCTCGACCTTTGTAGCCGAGCAGCCGAGCACGACGAGTCGTTTTTCCGAAAGGGCCGACATAGGTATTACTTCTTCGAGTAACTGGAATTGCGAACTAGAACTTTTACTCTACAGCATGCCCCACCGCAAGAACAAAGAGGCTGAAGCCGGGCCCAGCGGAAGACGCACCGGAGATGGGCCTTTCGAGTGAATGCGGGTTCATCATGATGCTACCTATTCCAGTGAAACGGCGAGAAGTTCGTCTCCACGTCGTAGAAATCCGTACGGTCTTTTTCTTTCAAGAACCGGACAACGACGTAAGTTGCTGGCGTAGCGACGATTTCGTACAACACCTTGAACACGTATAGCGAGGTGGCGGTGACCGCGAGGTATTTTGCTGGCCAACTAAAGGCGAAGCCAATCACGACAAACGTTGCCGTGTCCAGTGCCTGGCCTACGATCGTCGATCCGATCGTGCGCGCCCAAAGGTGGCGCCCTTTGGTCCGGATCTTCATTTTTGCGAGCACAAAAGAATTGGCAAATTCTCCTACGAGATATGCCACGAAAGAAGCGAGCACGATACGAGGCACTTGGCCCAAAATTTGGTTGAACGCAATTTGATTCGCCCAAAATGGGGCCGGAGGTAGCCGTATTACGATCCAATAGGTCAAGGCCATGAGCGCATTGGCGGCAAATCCAGTCCAGATAACCTGGCGCGCGCACGCGTAGCCATACACTTCCGTCAGCACATCTCCGAACAGATAAGAAATGGGAAAGAGTATTGCGCCTCCTGGAAACACAAATGACCCGAGTTGCCACGGCTTTGCCGCAACCGTGTTTGAAATTAGCAGCGTTGCTACAAACAGACCCGCGATGAGATTGAAACAGCCGGAGTCCGGTTTTGGCGGTGAGGTCCGAGTCGAAGAAGACGAATCATTTTTCATTCAGGGTGACTCGTCGTAACGTTGAATTTGCGACCGTCGCGTTTGCTTGGCGAGAATTCACTCGGCGAACAAAAGTATTGCGGGAACTCCGAGGGACGCGGCCTACTTCTCGTAGATCGCCAACACATTTAGGTCAGGCTCCGACTTCAACGTGCCCACGATCCTCAAACCGTGCTTGAAGCCCCGTTTCACGAAGTTGTAGGCAAGGACTCCCGTATCGTAGTGACTGGATGGACAGGTATGAAGGTGAAGTGTGTCGCCGTTTGGTGTCAAAGGGAGTCGATAGTCGATCCACCGAATTCGCCCGTTCTCAGAAGCAATCGTTTCGATTGCTCTCATCGCAGAACTTGCATTGAAGTTTTTTTCAAACCACTGCCAATACACACGCCGTTGATCGGCAAGCAGTTCGGGTTTCCCAGGCTTGTTAGGATACTCGGGCGGCCGTTCCCCGTTTTCCGCTAGTAGTGATTCAAAAATAGGTACGATCTTGCCGTTTTCGAATTCCGCCGCAGTCGGTACGAGCTTTGTGAATACGGAATTCTTCTCCGTAGCTTCGTTGTAGCTCGGCAAGTCGAGAAACACGAGCGACCTTGGAACGGCGCTAATGGATTTAGCGTCCCGCCAGTCGGGTGAACTTTGCAAATTTGGGAAATAGATTCTTTTCGGATATTCGGTGAGGTAAAAAAGTGTCAGGGCTTCGAGTTGGCTCTGCGGCGTGTCCACCGGGATCAGTTCATAAGTGGTGCCACTGCCGTGTGAACTCGTCTTACCGCCGTCGATGCTACCGGTGGCTTTCAGTGAGGGCTTGACGAAGGCGAGCAACGGGGAAAGCAGGGCGGCGAACTTCTCGGTTGTTATGCCGGCCTCCAACTCCAGCTTTCCCTTCAGTTCCTTGACAGTTTCCTCCGTCACTTCGATAGTCGCCGTTCCGTCCTTCGTCTGTGGACGGGCGATGGCATCATAAAATCGGCTCACTTGGTCGGAATCAATGAACAGAGGAGCGTCGGCCAACCATAACAGCGGGGCCGGTAGTTGGGGGCGTGTTTCACTCATTTGTGATTCTTCCTTCCCGATCAATTGCCTGTACAAGCGCTTGAAACGTTCCCACATGAATTGTCCGCGCAGAGACTCTGCCGTCAGCCTATCCTAGGCGAAAAGATACGGAACATGGCACTTAATCGTAGGCGAATAGAAAGCGAAAGTCAAGCGTGATCTGTCGCCGGGCCATGCCGCGCGGCAATTTCTTGCTTATATACGGTCAGGAATGAGCGAACGCGCTGTCCCGGTCTTTTCTAAAGGTTGGAGCGTGCTTGTGGAGACGCCAAAGCTCAGTAAAAGTGACTCGAGACTCAACCAATTCTGTACTAACGCCCTGGCGTTTTGCAATTCGACTGACCGGAACCCTGGAGGTTTGAAGCGGGAGCCTACTGACTCCCCGCCGTTGGATTGCCTGCTTTCAATATTGTGCTCGCCGCAGTGAAGATGCGGGCCGCGTTGTGATTTGGGATTTCTTTCTGGCCTTTTAGCCAATGCTGGATATATCCGCGTGCGTATTCCGCCCCATCGAGGCTGAGAGTTTCGCAACAGATGAGCGCAACCGCTTCTGCTTCCACTTCGCGGAGGTTCATCGGCGTTGCTTCGGAGTCCACGAGTTTTTCTCTTGTGGTGTGGCCCAGAACACAATGCGCGATTTCATGAAACGTGGTCTTGTGCGGAATTGCTGCGATGGGACTGATGGCAATTTCTCGTCCGATTGCGAATCCCTGAATGTTGCCGTTCATTTCATCAAATTCCGTAGGCGTGATGTTCAACGTACGGAGCGCAGTGTCTAGGTCAAACCCCGGAATCGGTGCGGTTTCCATTGCATCCCCATCCGTTTGCGCCAAGACAAACCAATAAGCGCGAAACCCGAAAGTGGAACGCGTTGTTTCTTCGCTCTCTTCCTCATGCTCGTCATTCTTCGGAACGCTCTTCTTGTACTGCATCGGCATGCAAAGGGTGATGCCCTTCTCGCCTTTGCGCACTTGGCGTTTGAGTTCCAACCAGCCGCGATAGGTATTGAGTGGTCCGGGCTCCAAGTTGCGGCGGCGGCACTGCGTCAGTGCAAGCAAGGCATTCCCGAATGAGTAGTTATGGAACGCGGTGTAAGCCGCTAACAGTTTTCCCGGCGTGTGGATCGCGGTGTAAAGCAGTTCTGCCCAAGCGTCATGACTGTTTGTATTCGTCATTGTCTTTTCTCCTTTTTCTTTTTCGAGCGGTTTTGCTGCTCGAAAAAAGAAGCAAATTCCCTTCATAGCGGGCTCATTGCGAACGGGCGCGCGCGCAGTCAAGGGCGGCGGGGTAGGCCGTTCATTGGAGAGAAGCGGAAACCCTTGACGGAAGAAGCGCGGGACCGGGCGCAGCCTCTTGCGGAGAAGGGAATTTGCGGCGGAACTGTTCTAATCGCGGAGGTGGATCAGTGTTAGTTTCTTAGAGATTTTGCGTGGCGTTTGACTTGCTGCACGTATCCGTTGGTGAGTCCGGCTGTAGGAGATCCTGTGTTGTAGTAAGAAAGAGCGGAATCGAGAGCGGCGAAGCCCTCACCCTGGATTCGAGCTGTTGTTGTGTACGTGGCAGAAAGAAGCGCAGCACCTGAACGGAGATTGGTGCAAGGGTCAAACAGTTGTTCAGCGGTGAGATGCAAATGCGCAGCGTGCTCGCTGTTCACCTGGAGCAGCCCAATGCTCACAGTGATGCCTTGCCCGAGGAGCCATTTGGTCCACGCGACTGCCTCTTGGAGCGATGTAGGCTGTCTTTCAAGGGTGATGGTGGCGCGATTCCATCCCTGGCGTCGGGCGAGTTGGTGGGGACGGTTGATGCTGAGGGCGTAGGGGTAAAGCGCAGACTCAGTGCGGGCGATAGCTTCGAGGGTGCTGACCGGGACGTTCGCCGCACAGGTTTGCGCGAGCGTGTGAAACGAAGTCGGCGAAATCTTTGTGTTTGGGTTCGCCGTTCCTGTTTGTGCACAGGAAGCCGTGCCGGCGAGAGCGAAGAGCGTTGCGAGAATGATTCTTGCAATGTGCATTAGAAGTTCGAAGCCGAAAGCACGGGAAGATGGAATAGTCGCGCCCAGCTCGCAGCGCTTGATTGCTGAATCGCCGGAATACGGGTGCCCTTGGCCCAATAGTCATTCGAGGCGGTCAATAGAACGGTCGGACGTTCGAGGGCGGAAGAAAGAAACGGCCACACGAGGATTTGTTCGTAACAAATAAGTACGGCGGCGTTTTGATTGTGGATGCGGATTGTTCCGCGGGCAAAGAGCATCAGTGGCACCCCGTCATCACTCAGGGGCCTCCACATTGCAATTGGAACGGGAATGCGCTCTTGATAGAGCGCTGTATTTTGCTCGCCGCGTGCGAGCAGGACATTCAAGTACTGCTTCTGCGGAAAAGGATTTCTCGAAGTGCCTGGTGGGTTGATTCCGGCTCCCATAAGCACTGTGCGGTGCTGCGAAGCAAGCGCGGCTAAAGTGTCTCCCCAAAAAGCATCCGTGGATTCATTCCAGTGCGTGAGCAGATGTTCCGGGAAGAGGAGCACGGTCGCATGCGACTCGAGAATCGTTGTCTGCATGGTTTGGGCCGTGTTGTATTCGGTCGTGAAGTCGGGGTCCCCCTGTCCTGTGCCCCCATAGTTTGTGTTGACGGCTTCCCATCCTGCAGGGACCCGCGGTTGCGTGTACTGGAGATGAAAAACGAGTGCACAGAGCGCCAAACTGAGGAGGCTCTGCTCTGGCTTGAAGCGGAAGGCACTCAGAAAGATGATGATGAAAGCCAGGCCGAACCACTTCGAGCCGGGAAAAAGAACACCTGCGGAAAGTAGGGGCGAAGCCCATCCGATGATCCCGAGCGGCGGTATCGCAGTGAGCAGGATGCACAGCGGCCCAAAGAACGCAGCTCTTCCACGTCGGCGCGTGAACAGCAAACCCCAGGGCAACGCCAGCAGAACTGCGGCGGCTAAGCAGAGGAACAATCCTATAATCGGAGTGCCCTGCACTCCAAAGAAAGCGCGTGCTCCGGGGATGAGCGGCCAGCTTGACCCCGCGTAGTAGCTGAACATCGAAACATAGGCGTGCTTTCTAGATTTCGTGCGATAGACAAGTAGTGGAGCAACAAGGGATAAAGGAATTGCCTCAAGGTGTCCGCTCCACGCGGTCGCTGCGGTCGTGGCGGCAACAGCGGGAAGAGTTACGCTACTGCTCAGGAGTTTCTGTAGCGAACGTCCAAAGTGGGCGGAGATGGTGCCGGATCGCGGAAGTTGGAATCGCGCCGTAATAGCGGCTGTCGAAGCTGTAGCTATTGAACGACGACACGACCCACACGGTTCCCGGTTCGACTCTGTAGGTACCATAGGGCCACGGATCGAGCGGGCGTTGGAGGTGGTCGCGGAATCGTCCTGCGCTGTTGGGAAGCAATTGTCCATTGACTCGAATTCCATTTGCGCTCACCTCCACTTCGTCGCCGGGAAATGCGACGCCTGGTTTGAGAAGCGGCGCTCCGCCATCGGGGCAAGCCCCCGCGGTGCGATATTGGCGGATAAGGGAGACAGAGGCCGCTTTCCCTTGCGGGCAGAACTCAACAAGGTTTGCGTTTGACGAATGGCTGGTGATGTAGAAGCCAAGCGGTAGTGAGGGTGTGAGATTAACGCGGATGCCGAAAACCCAGCCTGCAATAAGGCCGAGAAAGAAGGGAGATCCCAGCAGGCAGGCCCAGAGAACTGCGTGGCGGAGTCGATGGTGTAATTCATAAGACCCAAGTATCTTGAATTTCAGATGATTCGATAGAGGGAGCGCCATCGGTCGTGACCTCATTCGGGATTGTGGTGGCGTGCGGTTTAGGTGGAACTGGTGGGTCTTGCCCCGCGCCACCAACTACGAAGAATTTCTGCACTGTGACTTCATAGACGTACCGCGTGTACTTGTCCTGCACGACGAAGGGCCGTTGGTCGAAGGTTCCATCGACGTAAAGGTTTGTGCCTTTCTCAAGTTCAGTCGCAAGGATCGCCAAATCCCCGTAGAAAACGAGGCTGAACCAATTGGTGTGGTCAGCAGGCTTATCTTTGCGCGGGAAACGATACGTTTGTCCAAGTCGGGCATTGGCAACCGGCATGGAGGAAGGCAAGTAGCGCAGCGTCGGTTTCGCTGCGAGATAACCGGCTAGTTGAAAGCGGTTCTCCTGCATTGCTCATCGCTCCGAATTCAAATGTAAGCTGTCAAACAACCCTGGGGATCGCTGACGACCGGAGCCCGGAGGAGGTGCTGGTTGGTCGATTGGTGGGTCCGCGCCAGCGCCACCGCCAGACGAAGCCGGCAGACGACGGTTTGGGCGTGTTCCCGATGTTGGCTTCGGGCGAGGTGCGAAGTCCGGGAGCGGGTCCTGGGGCGAAAGTCCTCCGTTGTGAATGGAATAAAACTTTGTGGGCGGCGGGATTTCAGCGCGGGAGCGCAGGATGGGGTCAAAGAAATAAAGCATCTGTGTGCCGTAAATAGGGTAGTGGCCGGAAACAAAAATGAGCATATCGCCGGGGGCAATGATTTTTTCCTGATTGCCGCCGCGCTCTTTTTTCGGCGGCCGCAAGCGCATAATCTCGTCCGGTGTCATGAGCGGACGCTCGATCTCGTCCATGTGCGTGCTGACGCGGTCGAGGACGGGAGACATCCGCGATCCCGAGAAATTGAAAGAGGCTTTCCTAATTGTTTGTGTCCCTGTCATCTTGCTGAGGAGTTCCGCGGTGTCGTATTGGTTCGGCGCAAAAGCAACGCGAACCTGGCAATTGCTGACGATGCTCTCGTTGCGCCCGTATTCGTCTACGATCTGGCGAATATCCTGCGTGATGAGGTATGCCTTGAGGCCAAACCCGGCCATGTAGGAGAGCGCATCCGCGAAAATCTCCATGCGCTTGAGGGACGGGAATTCGTCAATCAGGAACAGCAAGCGATGTTTGTTGCGGAGTTGCTCGGACCCCTGAAAATCGAGTTTTTCGGTGAGCCGGTTAACGATCATGGTAAAGATTAGGCGCATGAGCGGACGAAGCCGAATCTTGTCGCTCGGAGGTACAACGAGGTAGAGCGATACTGGCCGTTCGTGGTTCACAAGGTCCTGGATCGTAAAGTCGCTAACCGAAGTGGTGCGGCTAACAAGAGGATCGCTGTAAAGCGTAAGTGCCGTCTTCGCCGTGGACAGGACCCCGGAGAAATCCTTGTCCTCTTTGTCGAGCATTTCCTGGACTTTCTCTTTTACGACGGGATGGGTGCGCGTCGCTTCACCCGTGGGAAGCCGCCAACCGTGTGCGTTGTCCTTGTCGTGTATGTAGGTGAGTAGCTCGGTGAGAGTTTCGCGGAAGTTGAATCCGGGTCGGGTAAAGACGCCGGCGAGTTGGCTGAGAGATGCTTGCGTAGCATCGAGTGCGGCGGCGTAGCACACATGGAGGATCATCCCGGTGGTAATCGACGCGGCTGCGTCCTGCCAGTAGCGTTCCTGTGGACTGTCTTCTCCCGTACGCACGAGCATGTTCGCAATGTTTTGAGCGTCGGAAACATCGCGGTCCGTAAAGAGGCGAATCTCGGCCAGTGGATTGAATCGAGAGGAACTCTCAGGCTCTACCGGAGAGAACTTAAAACAGATTTGCCCAGCTTGGCTGCGGAAACCTGCTGTCTTTGCCCAATTCTCTCCCTTAATGTCGTAGACCACGGTGCTCTCCGCCCACGCTAGGAGTGTTGGAATGACGATGCCCACGCCCTTGCCGCTTCGTGTGGGAGCAAACGCAAGGATGTGTTCCGGGCCGTTGTGTCGTAAGTAGTGGAGGTGCTTGATAGACTTTTCGTGCCAGCCTCCGACATACACGCCCTGCTTTGCCTGAATGAGATTGGTTTCCTCGATATCGGCTTTGGTGGCCCATCGCGCGGAACCGTGAAGGTCCTCGGTGTTTTTCGAGAGCGCCTTCGTGTGCGCGAGATTCAGGAGAAAAAAGAGGGCGCCAGAGGCGAACGATCCGCCCACAATGATGCCCGCGCCGATAAGCAGTGGAAGTTTGATTCTAATATCTGCCGTGCCGCCTTCCGTCCATACCCAGACGAGCCATTTATAAGGTGCGTACAAAGAGAACGAGCCGATGCGGAGCAAGGCGGGACCGAGTGCGGGCTGATTCTCGAAGCGCCAAGCCACAAACTGAGTGGCAATTACATTTGTCAAGAAGAGGCCGATAAAACCTACGATTGTTGGCGGCCAATAGAACCCACCGACGTAGCCGGGGTCTGTTGGCTTCCGGTAAGCAGTTAGTTGATTCACCGTCGCACCTCCTGCGTTTTGCTCCTGTCCTTGACTGGGACGACGCTGGCCCTGTCGTTGCTGTAGGCAATGCGTACGTTTTCGCCCACAGCAGGGAGTATGTCGAGAAGGTCTTTCGGATGGAGAACCACGATCCGCGAAGTAATTTGTTGGATGAGCTTTTTATCAGTTTCGCCGGTGATCGCACCGCGGTAGATTCCGCTATCGGTTTGTGCATCTTTAACGCGTGCATCCGGGCCCATCTTTTTCAATGCGGACTGGAGACCTGCGGGCAACTCGCCACCACCAAGCAACTTACGGACATCGGTACCCGTAATTTTGTCGTGAATCTCCACGGCTCCGCTTCCGGGCTGGTGCGTCGCGACAGATGCAGTGGTCTCGCGTCGTTCGATACCCGGTTTTGTTTCTAGAGCGAGAGTGGGCTGCGCGTTCTGTTTCTCCCATGCCCGAATGTCTAATTGCTCGATCAGGTGTTTCAGGTCTTGGCTGTCAGTCGGGTCGAAAAGCAGCTCGTAGCCTTTGTCTTTCCCTTCACCACGTCTAGTTACGATTTGGAGCTTGGAGTCTCCAAGGTTCGTCGGCCCGCGTTCACCGTTCAACTCCTCGAGATAATTCCGGGCGGCTGTTCCGTCACGGTCAAAGGCCGCCTCGAGAACGTCCTGGAGTTGCTCGGGGTTTAGGGGGACGCGGCCTGTCGCATCGGAATCGAGATACGTTTCCAGGTATTGGCGTGGCCACTCGATAAGATCGTGATCCAGTTCCGAGTTGAGAAGCGTTTCCAGTTGCCCAGGCGAAGTCGCGGAGCTTGTGAGAGTGGAGACTTGGTGGTCCACGGAATTCTCGATTAGGTCCTGTCGAATTGCTGCGTTGTCGGTATTCATCGAAAAACCTCCCTTAAGCGGTCAGAAAATCGGCTTTCTCTGACCTGCTATTCAATGTAGCTATACATATAGCACCATGAAGGGATGGAATGTCAATATCCTACCTTGATAGTCCCGAGTCTCCCCGCTTACGTGTTTCAGCGTGGTGTAACGTGATTTGCAGCTTTGCTTGGTATTGTCCGAGCCATCCACCCCATACCGGCTGGACATCGTGGATGCCTTTCCGAAGTAAGAGCTCCGCTTCCTTTTCGAAGTACGGAGAGTTCTGGAGGAGCGCAACCGCATCACCCATATCGTCCAAATGCAAAACAGGCTTCCCTTTCGCGAATCGTTTCTCGATGCGAATGAAATTGTCGACCGTGAGTTTTCCTTGCTTGCGGGCCTCCTCGATAGCCTCGGTGTGATAGATCAAGTGCACTTTCCCGTCCGTGCCCTCGATTAGTAGGTAGCGCTTCCCTGTTTGTTCATCTTCAGAGTGGAGAAGTACGCGGCCGGCCACACTTTGAAGCTGGCGGAGCGTCGTGACCTGGAGGGGAAGGCGCTTGTCGGAAACCAGTGCGCCATGCGCCGCGAGCGTCTTTTGCCTGTCGCCACTCTGTTGTAGCGTGCGGAGTACCTTTTCGAAGTCCGCCTGCACACGCCACTTATGCGCCGCAACGAATTGCGCGAGGCCCATTGTTTGAAGGTGCATAAGCCGTGCGGCAACGTGTTTCTGGAGAATCTGGGCCGACTCCGACAGGGCGTCGTCATTCGGATTTGCAGTCACCTCGAAATGGGTCGAGGAGCCATCGTTGCAGCGTTGCAGGATGCGATCGAGAGATGTGTACCGGTTCTGAGCTATTTCGCGACGCTGCGCCTCTTGAGCGTGTGCGGGGGTGCGATACCCCAGAGCTTCGGTAGCGATTTCTTCGGCTCGCCCTCGCAGGCCCTCACGAATATATTCCCTCGGCAAGCGAAGCGGCCTTCCTTCTTCGTCAACTCCGCGAACCGCGATGTGAACGTGGGGATGCTCGGTGTTGTAGTGGACGGCAGCGACCCACTCAATTTCAGTCCCTAGGTCGCGCTCCATCCGTCGCATCAACTCGCGAGCGTATTTCTGAAGGTTCAAGCGGTCAGCAAACTCAGGAGACACTATGATTTTGAAGAACCGCTCGTCGGCGGCACTCTGCCAATTGTCGAGCGCGGTTGCGATGTCTAACTTCTGATCGGTCGCATTAAACCCTGCCTCGGCCGCCCTTCCTCCCTGCGTCGCACTCTCGCGGGCCACGTACTTTCCGTGTGCCCTCCACTGACCTGGATTCTTATTTGCGGAGTAGTTGACCCGGACGGCCACGCGCTGATTGAACGTGCGGGGCGCACGGGCACTTCCGCCGTCCAGATATCTGCTACGCGTTTCATGTCGTCGCTTCGACATCTGCACGAGACGAAGCATCGACCGGAGAACACCTATGTACTTACGGGGATTGTCGTTTGGGCCGTGTTTTGACTTTCTCGGTCGCAATCGCACTGGTGGTCCGTCATTCATCGACCAGCATCTCCCGGAGAGTGTCCCTGTTTTTGTTCGAGATCTCCTTTGCCGCGGCGCGCACGAGCTTTTCATACCGCAGCCTGGCGCGAACGCGTGCCGCGGGGAGTGCGTCGTCGGGGGGTTCCACAACACAAGTAATGACGTACTTCAGCAACACGTCTGTTAGAGCGACCTGTGCTTGCGCAAGTGTGTGAAGACTTTGCCCCTGCTTCGCCAGGTTTGTAAGCGTCGCGGCCATACGTGCCTCAAACTGCGTTACGGCTTCGGTGTTATCGCCCCTGCGAATCTCGCGTTCGCAAGCGGCGAGAATGAACGCCTGTTCGGATCGGAAGCCCCGGTCCTTCGACGCCTTCCTTACCTGCTCTCGGAATTCTTTGCTCGGAAACAGCAGACTCCGTTCGGTTCTGGGTTTTGCCATGAATCTCCTCCGATTTGGACTGTCGAAGTGTCGAGAAACATGGAAGAAGGCGCGGTGGCACATTTGTGCCACGTTTCGCGCAAAAGTCGCCACATCGCGTCCCTGTGAAAAGGAAGAACTTGGCTGTAGAAACACGCGCAGCGTCGCCACAACCCTTTATGTTCCAATACGTGTGTCGGTCCCTAACAATCCGCCCGCATTCCATCCACGCCGCTCCTACCCCTGTTGAAGAGTGTCGATTTCCGCCGACATTAGCCGACGTTCGGTCTACTAGTGCCCTCGTCAGCCGAAGTCTGCCTACTTCCGGTTGACTAATGCCGACTCCTGGCTACTTTTGCCGAATGCGGTCCCCTTCCGTCTAACTTTGCCGACCGAAATCCTTTTCATACTTTACATCCATTCGGCATGATGCTATATGTACAGCAGCATGAAAAGGCGTGTCAATGCAAAAACACTACCGCCAATGTCTGGACAAACTAGCCGGGGACGCCCCTGAGAGAAAAGCCGCCCTTATTCGTTCTCTACTTCCCGGAATAGAAGCGGCAGTGAATTCAGGCCAGAGTCTTAAAAAGATTTGGGAGGCACTCGCAAGCGAAGGTCTGCAAATGAGCTACCACAGTTTTCACAAGGCCGTATGGCGCGCCAGAAGGAGGAAACCAACCGCTGCCAGCAACTGGGGGAAACAGGATAAGCCTTCTGAGGCGAAAGCGCTGCCGGAAACAAAAGTGGAAGCAGTTGAAGGGCGGGACCCGTTTGCGAATCTAAAACGACTTGAAGAAAACAGGCCCGGTTTTCATTGGCGGGGTACGCGGAATATGAAAGCGCCAGTCGACAGGGCGGAGGACTCGAATGACAAACACAATCGGTAATGCCAAGGGTGGAGCATCGATTCACATCTTGCTGCAAGGCAAGGGCGGGGTTGGAAAGAGCCTGATCTCCGCGATCCTATCGCAGTATTTATTGTCGAAAGGGCAGGATGTGCGCGGCATTGATGCGGACCCAGTGAATCAGACGCTGTCCGAATACCGAAGTTTGGCGGTGAGCTGCCTGAATCTCTTGAAAGAGGGGAGCGTCGACCAACGTGAATTCGATCTGCTCATGGAGCGGTTTCTTACAGAGAGCGGCACGTTCGTTGTGGACACAGGGGCGTCCACTTTTATTCCTCTCTGGCACTATATCTTAGAAAACCACGCGCTCGATTATTTGCGGGAGAGAGGCAAACGGGTGTTCGTTCATTCGGTTATTACTGGAGGCCAGTCGCTAAACGACACGCTAGCTGGATTCGAGCAACTGGCCGAAACTACGCGGGAGAAGAATATAGTCGTCTGGTTGAATGAATATTTTGGCGCGGTGCTGCCGGCCGGATCGCTTTTCAGGGACATGGCAGTATGTAGGAAGCATGCGGGTAAAGTGCATGGCACCGTGGCGATCGTTCGGCGCACGGCGGACACCTTTGGCCGGGATGTCGAAGAGATGATTTGCAACAAAATGACTTTCGACGAAGCATTGAATGGAAGTGGTTTTACGATCATGGCGAAGCAGAGGTTGCGGGTTATGCAACGCGACCTCTTCGAACAGTTGGACGCAATTCCATTCGTTCAATGAAAACGTGTGTGAACAAGAGGGAATGTCCAATGCCTTCAGTAGTCGCGCTCGACGTAAAACGGATAACCGCAGAGGTGGCAGCGCGGCATGGGATGCTGCTCAGGCCGGATGACCCTGCGATGCTCTTGGTGACGATGAACGAGGTGGTGTTGCAACAGGTAATGGGGAGTATCGAGACTCGTACGGAAGAAATCGTTGCCGGCATAGAAGCGGCGTTCCGCTCCGCACAACGCGAAGCGTTGGGAACTGTGGAAAGGGAAGCTCGGAAAGCCGGGATTGCCGTGCGCGAGGAGATTCAGAAGGATATTGAGGCTGGACGATTACACGCGCGGGAATTAATTGTAGAGTTGAACCGTGCTTACACGCGATCCGGCGTCCGCCGTTGGGTCGCAATGGGCGTTGTTTTGGCGACCGGTCTTCTGGTGCTGGGCGTAGGTTTAGGAGTGCTGCTTGTGAGGGTGTTGAAATGAGATCTTTCCTTGCGATGTTGTTTTACATTGACCATAAATGCGACACGCAACCGGCATTTCGGAAGACGTTTTTGGTCTTTACCCTGATCTTCGTGCTCCTCTTGTGGTCGCCCTGGCGACCGTTACTTTGCCCCGTGCTCGGCGTTTGTCCTGCTCCTGTCGTACGGGCTGATGCTGCCCCTCAGCCTAAGCCGAACTCTCGTCTCGTAAAGCGCGTCAAACGTCGGTCGCCTGCTCCAAGTCCAGCGCAAATTCCAGCCGAGCCCTCGGTTGATGCTGCGGTCCAACCGTAAGCTAGTCAAGAAAACATTCGCACGGTCGTCTTCCGAAGGGGGTGAGTAAGTTAGGAGCGAGACTCACTCTTAGGACACACTAGTACATTCATCTCAGTTCGCTTCCGCGATAGTGAATTCGCAGTGCCAGCCGTAGGTTCCTCCCTCGCGAGTTTCGGTGAATCGCAAGATTTGCAGGTCAGGGCCGCGAGGGCCTTGTTCGAGCGGCAATGGCTTGTGCAGGTACTGTAAAACAGCGGAGCACTCACTTTCTGACGCGGCAGGCAGTACGTTCGCGGCTTCATGGAGATACGAAATTCTGCAATGTGCCGTGTAGTGGACTCCATCTTTCCTAAACACGTAACCAGTTTTCTCGTTATAGCTCTCCAGGAGCCACTGCTCAGCCTCTTTTGTCTTCGTAGGCGCGTCGGTCGGAGGGTTGGCTATGTCCGGGGCGGGACTCGTCGCTACTTCAGGCTTGGGGGACTCGATTTTCTCGGCTCCCGCAATCTCAAAACCGAGCACATAAGGCCCGTTCTTGTCTACGATGTAGATGTCCATATACTGGTTGGTGATTCTTGCCTTGAATGTTCCAAGCGGAACTCCCGGTCCACCGGCTTTCCCATTGATGGTGTAGAGCATATTGCCAATCTGTACCGTGCATTGGTAGTAGCTCTGAACGTTTGGCTTCACAACCGACTGAGTTCTTGGCGTGGGGTTCAAAATCGTCGGTTGAACGCGCTTCGTTGTAACAGTAGAGCCGTTGTCGACGGATTGCTTGGTCTCGGAGATAACCTTCACGGTTTCTGGGAACTGTTTAGGGTCGGGCGGGTCGTTGTGAGCAAAGACAGTCGGGGGAATGGTTGCTAACAATAGGCCGAGAGCCGAGAACTTCGCAAGCGATCTCATTTGTCCGCCCTCTGTAATTCATTTCGTTGGTTCGCTCAATGGCTTTATATGTTCAAAACAGCGAACCACAGAATCATTCCAATACCAGCGGCAAAGCCCAGCCGCCAATTCCTTTGATGTAGAACATCGAATCCGTCCTCTTGGTTTACGTGGGCAGTTTTGGCCAGCTTTCTATTTTCCGAGATTATTTTCGTGCAGCCACTGCGCAGCCGCCAGAATGACGTTGGGGATGGGATGCTTGCCTTTGCCGTACCCGATGCCGTACATGGTGTGATAAAGACCTTTCTGGTCGAGAGTCCGTATCACCTTGAAAGAACCGTCTGGCTGCGGGCTTTCGATGTCGAGGATGAACACCGAGTAGTCCACCGTGTAGGGCACCGCAGTCGTCGTGGAACTGGAAGCGGCGGCCGCCGCTGAGTTGCCGTTGCCGTCCGTCACCGCTGCAGCGGACGTTGAATTGTCCGTATAGACGTGCGTTCCGTGGTAAACCGCAGGCGTGGTGTGGATAAAGAAAACTAGGTCAGGCTTCTTGTCGCCCGCGTAGCAGACATCGCCAAACTTACTCAGTTTCTTTTCTATGTCCTTCACGCTCTTCTGCGGGATGCCGTTGTTCGTGTTGTTGAGCCTATCAAGATAAACTACTCCGAAAGTCACTTTACACTCTTGCGCTGGCTTGTTGTTGCATAAAGCCGGGGTCGCGGTCAAGGCAAGGGCAAAGACCGACCCCAATAGTTTCGTTCTCATGGGCTGACTCCTCTTAATTCGCTCGGCTGTCTCCATCCTCGCCATTGGAGAAACTCACTGCAATAGAACCGGGGGGTTGCCGTATCCGTGTAGTTACCGCATCATATCACCCGTGCCGAAAGCCGACGTTAGGGATGTCGTTGTTGGTTCAACGGGAGCGCACGACATGGCCAAAGAGTACGACCCGGAATTCTCCGAGACGGTAAACGCGCTCGAAGTCTTGAGTCATCTCTATAAAAAGGGAGTGTTCAGAAAAGAGCGCGTCGAGGAAATTGTGCGCTCGCTCATGGCAGAAATGACCGAAGAGCAGCTTGATGTCTACGTGGAGTACCAGAGAAAGCGGGAGAGACAAGCCGTTGGCCGCGCAGAAGACCTTAAGAAAGCACTGAGCCAGCTAGAGGCTGAGCGAGACCGGAGAAGGAACGTTATGACGAACGAGCAACTCGGGGCAGAAATGAAAGTCCTTGTGGATGTCGAAGGCGTTCTGAAACCAGCAAAAGTCATCGGTCCTACGACATTGCGTAAAGGGGATAAGGTCACAATAACGGGTTGGGTCGTTCACATTGAGCCGTCTGGCTTGCCGCACACCACGACCGCCGACAAGATTCACCCCAGAACTTGAGAATCTAAGCCTGCGAGCGCTTATTGGGGCGCGTAGGAATGGCTCTCCTCCCATCGCCAGGTCTGCTTCATCGACCCATCCGGTTCACCTCTGGAACTTGCCCATGACTTGATAATTCACTAAAGGCCCGAGCACACCTGCGACCTGAAACTCATGTGCCGTGGTAACTTAAAACCAAGGAGACTCTGCACATGGCCGACCCACCAGCCCACACCTCTCTGCCGTCCTCGAACCTTCGAATAATCCTTTTCAAGCTAGTAGCCGTGGCCACGGGCTTGGTGATCGGAGTTGGGATTGTCGCGGTTGTAGGGTATTGGATTCTTACGCGACCCAAGCCTTGGAATACGGACGCCGTAACCGCCAAATTCAAAAAGCAAGTCGTCTACGACAATCATGATAAGCCGAATGACATCCACTACTATCCAAACGTGTTCTTCGACGTGACCAACAATACTGGAGCGGACTACGTTCTTCCCGTCGATGCATGGCAGCATCATCTGATGGAGATTCAATCCGGTAGTTTGCTCGGCTCCTCCGGGTGGACATTCGCTTTGTCTCAGGGGACGACGCCTTACAACCTTCCCGCCGATTTCTTTGAACCCAAGCCCATTCTGATTCCGGCTCGCACGACAGTTGAGATTGACGCGAACCTCGACTTCGGTTTTACCGCCGAACACATCAAGGGCAAAACGAAAGAAGAGGTTATTGCAGAACAATTCTCCAGCACCGATGGGTTGGTTGCATTTGATGAGGCCGCACACTACCGAATCAGCTTTCCGATGAAAGACATTTGGGGAGCAGCGCAGCCGATCTCAGCGAATCTCCGCAAAGAGAACACAACAAACAAAGAAGAAAAAGTGGTCCAGATTTCAGGCGGCGAGCTTTTGAAGATCGCCGACCCACACGCACCAAACATGCCTATCGTCTACCTCGGACATCGACAGACATTCGTCTTGGCATGCGGCGACACGGGGCAAGAGACCAAAGATTCCATCCGTGTTGATGAGGCTCACATGCAGCCTGGTGGTAAGGTCTCATGCCCATAACAAATGGTTAGTCAAATCATTTGATGTTAAATTCTGCAATACTGCGGCATGTGCCCAACACTTTCAATCACGGTCGATTGGCTGCGAACAAACGAGCAGTCTATTGCCATCTGGCTCGAAGGAATCGCTCTAGTCGCAATCTTCTTTTTGGAATTGAAGGAATACAAAAGACAGGGGCGGGATAAGAAGGAGCAACACGAAGAGTGGCTCAAGCAGATGGCGATTATGCAGAGCCAAGCCGACGCTCTCGTGAACAGCGAACGTGCATGGGTGGTGGCTGAGCTTGTTCCTCAGGCTGTGAAGTTCGGCGATCACTGGTGTCGCTTCGTCGGGAGCGGTCACGCGAGTATGAGCACCGAGGAGATACTTGCTGGGCATCATTTGAGATACAAGTTGAAGTTCACGAACATGGGCAGGACTCCAGCACAGATTTTTGGTTTTACGATTCGCTATAGCTGTCTCGGGGAGGGTGTTACGGACTTGCCGGAAAACGCTGGAGGAAACCAAGCGAGTACCCGCCCTTTTGAGCATTTGCTCGCGGGTAATGGAGAAGCGGTCGAAATTGGAGAACCCATCGTGGATGTCGGCAAGTACATAGAACACGACTTCGATGCCATCAAAAGCTTGAAGAAAACCGCAGTCATTCACGGGTCGGTAAAATACCGCCACATGTTCAGCAACGCGGACGATTGCTATGCCGATTTTTGTTACTCATACACCGTGAGCCAAGAGCGACTCAGCAGCGTGGGACGGCACACGAAACAGAGAGAAGAAAAGGCAACGTAGAAAATGTTCAACATTTTAACCAGCGGTAGCGATACGGCGTGGACGCTGCGGTGCGAAAGAATGTTAAGTTACGAAGATAAGATCATTAGTCTTTCCGATACTCTCCGATTCGCTCCCGAGCCTTCTTGATCGTGCGATCAATATACTCTTGTTGTCGTTTTCTATTCCCTTTGTGCGTAAGATCCCGTGAAGCGAGAGCGTTGCGCACTTCGCTTTCGGGGACGGCATGGGACAAAGCGTACACAGCATAGGCTAGGTCTACTCGCGTATGGTCGCCAGCATAAACCGGCTTCGCACGGAAGTCCGCGATCGTCTTCAGATTCGACATGCAGAACCGTGGGCGCCGCAACGAACGAGGTCGTGCAGGCGCGCATTGCTCCACTTCGTATAGACTCTTCACTTCTGCGAGAAACTCGCCAGCTTTGGGATAAACCAGTCCCGCGGCCTCATGCAGACGGACGTATGGGTAGCGTCCATCCATCTTTTTGTATTTGTCTTTGCGATTCGTAAATCCCGCAAGTCTTCCGTAGTGCCGCCAATCCGCAGAGGCTGGATCACCGCCAAATCGTGATGCCAGCAGTCTTGCTGCAAACGTAGAAAGATGTTTCGGCAGGATCTGCCCGTGGCAGAGCCAGGCTTGAAAGTTTCTCGGAGATGTTTCAAGAATTACCGATGGAGCGAAGCCTTCTGATTTCAAACGCTCGACAGCCTGAAGACTTACGTCGTCGATAAGCGAAAGAGCGTGTTCGCCACTCGGCCGGATGTAGATATTCCGACCTTCAAGATTCTTTAAGCGCAGCCAGGGCACGGAGCGAAGCAACGTGTCGAAATCCCACACGCGCGGGAGCATCGCTCCTTGAGCGGCGTTCGGATCGAAGAGGCCAACCTCGAAAGCGCTTGCGCTCATGGCGCGAGCCTGCTTCTCGACGGCCTCGGCGGTTTTGATCGCAGACATCTTTTGACTTGACAGCCACAAAAAAGCGGCGTACTTAGATGGTGCTGTATGTATAGTAGCATAGGTGGTCAAACACCACGATAGATTAAGATTTGGATGATCGCGCGAATTGGCGGGGCTCGATGCACGAACTTCAACAAGTCACCGAACGACGAAATGAAAAATTGGTCCGGGAACTCGGACCGCTGGTTTCCTCCTGCCTTCAAGATCATGGCACCGAAGACATCTTGCTGAATCCCGATGGGCAATTGTGGGTCAAGCGGACTCACGAGGAGTTTCGGGTCGTTGGCAAAATGCCTCCCGCACAAGCCTTGAGTGCGTTTGGCACGATCGCCGCGATTCGCGATACGGTCATCAATCACGACAACCCTATTCTCGAAACGGAGCTGCCAACGGATGGAAGCCGCTTCGAGGGTTTGATCCCTCCAGTGGTGCGATATCCAGTATTTGCAATCCGGCAACGGCCGCATTGCGTATTCACTCTGAACGAGTACGAGATCGACGGAATTCTCACGGACAAGAGCGATGCGCTGAACCTCCAGCGTCGTCGCGACTATTTTCTGGAGTCGGTGAGAGGAAAGCGCCACGCGGAAGTGATCCGCGCCGCGATTGAGCAACGGAAAAATATTCTTGTTGCAGGATCAACCGGCTCGGGCAAGACGACGTTCATCAACGCTGTCCTTGACGAACTGGCGTGGGTTTCACCGAACGACCGTGTCCTCATCATCGAAGATACGCCCGAATTGCAATGCAACGTAAAGAACTCAGTCGCGCTGCTCGCAGTCGGGCGTGTGTCGATGCTCGATTGCCTGAGGGCCTGCATGCGGTTGAAGCCAACAAGGATTGTTGTGGGGGAAGTCCGAGGTGCGGAAGCGTTGAGCATGCTCAAAGCGTGGAACACAGGGCATCCGGGTGGTGCGGCAAGCGTGCATGCCAACGACGCGCACGGCGCACTGATTCGCTTGGAAAGCCTGGTGGCGGAAGCGACTGCGGCTCCTCAACAGCAATTGATTGCTGAAGCTGTGAATGTGGTTGTCTTCGTGGATGGCGAACCAAGCATTCGCGCTGGTCGGAAGGTCCGCGAGGTCGCGGTAGTCACCGGATACAGCGACGGAGATTACAAGCTGGAGTATGTGTAGGACGCCCAATGGAAAACAGAAAACAGCAGAGCGGAATAGATTCGGTGCATGACTCAAGTGCTTTTGCGTGGGGGTTGTTCCTCACAATCGCCGCGATTCTTGCGGGTGCAGGTCTTTCTCTCCTTCCTGACCTGGGAGTGTCGCGGATGGTTTTCCCTGGAGCTGAGCGAGTCGCGTTGGCGGTCATGGTTTTAGGTTTTTCGGGTGTGCTCGTTACCACGCTGCTGAATCTGTCGGACGCAACCCGGCGGACGTTGGTGGTGTTGTTTGCGGCGGCGCTCCTGTGTTCAGGGTTCGTTGCACTAGTGGTTTGGTTTGCCGTTAGTGGAGCGAGTGGTGCCCAGTCATAAATCTCAGAACGAAAGGAAAATACAAAATGAAAGTATCCGGGAGAAAAGTGGAATGGCGGCGTCTCGTAGCTCACACAGGCTTACTCACCCTGGCGTCGGCAATTCTCAGTCTGCCTGCCTCTGCGGCTGCGGGCGGACAGGCGTTGCCGTGGGAGCAACCGCTAACAAGGTTGCAACAGTCGTTGAGCGGTCCCGTAGCTGGGGCAATCGCGATTATCGCGTTGGTGGCAATCGGCGTGACGCTTGTGTTCGGAGGTGAGTGGAATGAATTTGCTCGCCGTGCGGTGTACGCCGTCTGCGCGATAGCTTTCATCATTTCCGCGGCTGCCTTGCTGGGAGGTTTGTTCGCGGTAGGCGCGGCGGTCGTTTAATCATGGACCGACCACGGGAAGTACCGTTTCATGAGTCGGCAAACCGCCCGCAATTGCTGATGGGCGGAGACCGCGAATTGATTTTGGTCTCCGCCATCCTCGCGGCGATGTTGGTCTTTGCTGTCATGAAGTGGTGGAGCATTCTTGGCGGCCTCGTTCTGTGGCTGATTGCGGTGGGGGTTCTCGCACGCATGGCGAAGGTGGACCCTCTCTTGCGTCATGTGTACATCCGGCACATTGGTTATCGGGATTTTTATCCCGCCAAGAGCCGGATGTCCGCTCCTCCCACGACAACCCCAGCAAATTGGAGATAGACCATGCCTCTTGTTGAACAGCGCCGTCACGCGATTGGATTGGCTGACCTTCTTCTGTACGACTCCTTGATTGAGGACGGAGTTCTCATGCTGCAGGACGGCGGGCTGCTTGCAGCCTGGAAATTTCAGGGACCGGATCTCGGTTCGGCGACGAACGGAGAGATGGCGGCATTGAGCGGGCGCTTGGGAGCCCTGCTCCGGCTTGGCGGAGGCTGGATGGTCCAGTGTGACAGCGTTCGCTCCCCGGCTCCCGGCTATCCTGAACATCAAGAGTTCCCGGATTCGATTACAAAGATCATCGACGATGAGCGTCGCGAGCAGTTCATGTCCGAGGGCGTGCATTTCGAAAGCGATTACTATCTGTCGCTGACCTACCTTCCTCCTATTGCGCGGGAAGAAAAAATTAAAGGCTGGATGTTTGAGGGAATGAAAGACCAGAGGGGTAGTGCCGCGCGCATTGTGGACTATTTCAAGAGCCGCATTGCGAGTTTCGAGGATGTTTTCAAGTCGCTGTTCGCCGTGACGCGCTTGAGAGCGGTACACACGAAAGATGATGCCGGCAATCCAGTAGTTCACGACGAACTACTGCGCTACGTACATCGTTGTGTGTCCTGGAACGATCATCCCATCCGGCTACCTGAATTCCCGGTGTATCTGAACGACACGCTTGCGACGGAGGATTTCGTCGGTGGTTTAACGCCACGCATTGGGCGCAAACACTTGCGCGTGGTTGCAATCGATGGATTTCCCAAAGCAAGCGTCCCTGGGATTCTCGCGGCGCTCGATACTTTGCCAATCGAATATCGCTGGAACACACGGGCGATTCTCATGGACCCGGAAGAAGCGCGCTCGTTTCTCGATAAGGTCCGCAAAAAATGGCGTTCTAAGATGCGGGGCCTAAAAGACCAAATCATGCAAACGCAGACCGGCGCTGTGAACCTACATGCACAAGAAATGAGCGTTGATGCCGAAGAGGCAATGAGCGTTGCCGCCGCGGGGGACGTGCTGTTCGCGCAATACACGACAACGGTGATTTGCGGCAACGAGGATGAAGCCAGCGTCGACGAAGCTGTCGCGTTGGTGGCGAAGACTGTCCAAAACTTAGGCTTCTCTGCGCGGATCGAAGACGTGAATAGCGTAGAAGCGTGGAGGGGAAGCCTTCCTGGGGATGGCTACCGCAATGTCAGGCGCGTGGTCCTGCACACGCTGAACCTGGCAGACCTTCTTCCGATAAGCGCGGTGTGGGCTGGAAACAAAGAAAATCCCTGCCCGTTTTATCCGCCCAAGAGTCCACCGGTTTTGTATGCTGCGACAACGGGTTCAACTCCCTTTCGCTTCAATCTTCACTGTGGAGATATCGGGCACACATTCATGGTGGGTCCGCCTGGCTCGGGAAAATCGACATTCCTGGGATTCATTGTTGCGCAATTCTTCCGCTATCCCCGCGCACAGGTGTTCGCCTTCGACAAAGGCTACTCGCTCGCGGTGCTGACGCACGCCTGCGGCGGGGAGTTTTACGATCTCGGCGGTGAGACCGATGGCTTGTCGTTTTATCCGCTGGCGGACCTGGCTGACGACAGCGACCTGGCTTGGGCAAATAGCTGGGTTGAAAAACTCTGCAAACTTGGTGGTCTCGACATGAAACCCCAGCACCGAAACGCCGTCGCCGACGCCATGAAGCTAATGCAAGGCTCGCCGCGGCGGACGCTTACCGATTTCCTGGCAACGGTGCAGAACAAGGAAGTTCGCTCGGCGCTCGAAGTTTACACACTGAGCGGACCCCTCGGTCGTCTCCTCGATGCGGAAAAGGACGGATTGAGGGACGGCCGCATGATGGTGTTCGAGATGGACAACCTCATGAAATACGGGGATGGCAATAGCAAAGCTACGGTGGCGGTCCTGCTCTACCTGTTTCGGAGAATTCAAAAGAAGTTGGATGGGCGTCCAACACTTATTGTTCTTGATGAGGCGTGGGTGTATTTACGGGACGAGTTATTCCGCGAATACCTGCGCGACTGGCTGAAGACTCTCCGTAAGCTCAACGCAGTCGTCATTCTCGCCACACAAAATCTCTCCGACATTTTCAATTCTGGAATCAGCGATGTGGTCATGGAAGCGTGCCCTACGAAAATCCTGCTCGCCAACGCAGAAGCGGCGAACGTCCAGTCCCGCCGTTTGTATGAAGCCGTTGGCCTCAATGACAGGGAGATACAGATCGTCCAAGGCGCTATTCCGAAGCGCCAGTATTACGTGATTTCGCCAGAGGGTCGTCGTTTGATTTCGCTAGGACTCGGCGGTGTTGCGCTAGCGTTTGTCGGCGTGAACAGTCCGGACGACCGGAAAAAAGCGGAGGAGGTGATGCGCGTCTACCCGCGAACCTGGCAAGCGGAGTGGTTGCGCCAACGAGGCCGCGCCGATTGGGCGGACTGGTGGCGTGAAGTTGAGGATGTTCTTGAGAGGAGAATATCGGCATGAAAAAAGTAATGGTGTTCACAGTTGTGGTGTCCTTACTGTTCTTGGGCGTTCCAGCGCCTTCAGATGCGGGAGTACTGGCGGGTGTGGCAACCGAATGGACGCAGATTCTAAATCACGTCCAACTGGTTTTGGGCTACATCCGGCAAGGGATTCAGCTCGAGACGCAAACGCAGCAACTCGCAGAGCAGTTGAAACAGGGGAAGGGGTCGCCGCAGCAGATCTTTGGTTCAATACAACAAGACTTAGGGCAGCTCGCGCAGATCGTTCAAGGTGGGCAAGCCCTGGCGTATTCAATGGGCAATCTCGATGCGCAGTTTCGCAATACGTTCCCTGGATATAGTTCCAGCAACTCCGGCTACTTTAACAGCTATAAAAAATGGTCTCAGACCTCGCTCGATACGACGCTCAGCACGTTGCGGGCTGTGGGCTTGCAAGGCCAGCAACTGAACAGTGCACAATCCGTGCTGGCCCAGCTTCGGCTGATGTCCACTGGCGCAGGCGGGCAGATGCAGGCGGCTGAAGTCGGAAATCAAATTGCCGAACAGCAGGTGGAGCAACTGATGGCGCTTCGCCAGTTGATGTTGGTTGATTTGCAGAGTAAACAAGCATATCAGGCGGAGCAAATACAGAAGGAACAAGCGGACAAGGCGGCTCTGGAGCAAATGTTTGGAACGCAACCGCTCGTCACCGATCAGAAAAAATACTAACTCCGCAGGGGAGACGACATGAAACGAGCATGGATGGCGGGTTCGATTCTGATTCTTGTTGCTGGGTTCGTGGGTTGCAAGAAGGCGGAACCGGCAAGCCCCATCGTGAAAAAGGTCGAGGATACAGGATCTGGTGAGTTGTCTCAGGCAACCACAAAATCCATCTACGACTGGTTCAACAAGCACCAGGAACTAGCAAGGGAAATCAAGAAGGATTGCCTACAAGTAAAAGATTCCAAGCCCGCGAATTGGGGCGACACCACCGAAGGTCGCGTGTGTAGCGCGGCTATATCTTCAACAATGATCGAGAACGAACCAATCAAGACAGACGACAAGAAGTATTGAGGTGAGGCCATGATGGGCAAATGTGGAGGGCGGCGGTTCTGCATGGTATTGATCCATGTGACAGTGATTGGCGTTTTTCTGCTAACTGCCGCCGCTCTCGCGCATGCTCAGGGACCTACTTCCGTCAACGGCCCATCCAGCATATTGGACGAATATAAAGGTCTCCAAAACGGTTGGATAACAAAGCTCCTCGGTGCTGCACAGCGGCTCTTCTTTTTGCTTGCGGGCATCGAAGTAGCTTGGAGCTTCACTCTTCTAGCCATCGAGAAAGCCGATTTCCAAGCGCTCACTGCTGCCATCGTCCGCAAAATTATGTGGATCGGAATTTTCTACGCCATCCTGCTTTACGGAGTCACGCCAGGTGGAGGTGGCTGGATTCCCGCCATCATGGACAGCTTTCACATCCTCGGCCAAAACGCATCGGCCGTAGGTCCCTTGGGGCCAAGCGCAATCGTCGGGTTTGGCGTGAATATGTCTGTCGATCTTCTTTCATCACTCAAGGGTGCGGATTTTCTAACAGGTTTTTCGAGTAGCATGGCGCTCGTTTTTTGCGCAGTCCTTATTTTCATTGCCTATCTCGCTATAGCAATTCAGTTCGTTGTGGCGATGGTCGAAAGCTACCTCGTGATTGGTGCGGGAGTAATTTTTCTTGGGTTCGGCGGTTCGCGGTGGACTGCGGCGTATGTCGAGAGGTACATCGCCTACGCCGTGTCGGTCGGCATGAAGATCCTTGTGCTTTATTTGCTTGTGGGAGCCGGGATGACGCTCTCTCAGGGCTGGATAACGGTGGCACAAACTGCGGCTACATCCCCCGACCCCGCCCGGACCGGATTTGATTTGGCGGCCGCCGCTGTGATGTTCCTGTGTGTTTGCTGGATGTCTCCCAAAATCTCTTCCGCAATGCTGGGCGGCGTTGCCTCGATGAGTGGCGGGGACCTGGCTGGCGTTGGGATGGGGGTCGGATTGGCGGCGGCGGGTGCAGGCGTTCTTGCGACGGGTTATGCAACGCGCGGATCTGATGCTTTGGCGAAAGTAAAGGAAGCGGTAGCCGCAGGGTCACGGGGGCCGGGTGGCGGTGGGGCGAATGGAGCAAATGGTGCGACATCACGGCCAGGCGGAGGCGGTGGTGGAAATGGAAGCGGACCAAGCGGCACGAGCGGAGGAGGATCTTCCGCTGCAACACAAAGCGGCATGCCAGGTAGCTTAAATCAACCTGCGCCGCCGTCGCGTCCCCCAACGTCGCAATCGTCGGGCCAGCAACCGGGGCCGCCACGCTCTGCGTCAGCAGGTGCGAACGACTCCCTCCTCGGCGCACTTGAACGCACGGCAATGCGCGCGCGGGATGTGATGAACAGCGTTCGCATTCCGCACGACGGAACGTCTCATGCACCACCGTCGAGCTCGACGGGACACGGTGACAGCTAACTACGAGAGGTGGAGCGGTGGCTAAAGAACTTGCACTCACGCAGCACTTGAGTTCGAAAGAAGACTCCATCGGGAGTCCTTATCTCATCGCGCGGAGAGAGTGGGACGAACGCTACGGCGGTTTGATCAAACGTGCGCAACAATGGCGCGGAGCTGCGGTTCTCGCTCTCCTCGTAGCTCTTGCTGAGGCCGTCGTTATTATCGGTGTCGCGACACGTCCTCGAACCACTCCGTATGTGGTGGCCGTTGATTCTCTCGGCAGAGTGGCCGCGGCGGGCGCTGTCGATCGGACTTCTACGGTTGATGAGCGCATGAAGCAGGCGGCGATCACACAATGGGTACAGGACATGCGCGGCGTGACCAGCGACGGCCTGGCCGAGCGTGTTTCTATCGACCATGTTTACGCAATGATTGGCAGCCAGAGCGCAGCGCAAACAATCGTCACCGACTATTTCCGCACGAATCAGCCCTTCGAGCGCGGCTCTCGTGAAACGGTGCAAGTCGAAGTGAATGCGATCCTTCCAAACTCACCGCACAGCTATGAAGTCGATTGGACGGAGACGCAACGGACACTTGACGGTAAGCCGATCTCCTCTGAGAAGTGGAGAGGGATTTTCACGGTAGCGGTCAATCCCCCGACTGATGAGGCAGTTCTGAGAGTGAATCCGTTCGGGATTTATGTGATGGACATTACGTGGTCGAAGGTTCTGTGAGGGAGATCATGAAAACGAAATATGTAGTGTTAATGGCTCTTTCTTTCGCGGGAATTCCGTTGGTACAAGCACAGCAGGCAACGAATAGCTCACCAACAACAAACGCGACACCCGCGCAACCGCCCCCGTTGGTGTTAAAGAAAGAACCCGTTCCTTCTCCCGACAAGTACCCGCTGGCGGAGGCCGTGCGGGTGCTGGAATCAGGTGATGCGCAAGGGAGCGGCGCGGCAAAGCACACGCCGACCGTTCCGGCGTTGCCCGTGGGCGTCGCTCCTCCGCCTCTTTCGCCGGAAGTGCCTCGCTCCTTCGAGGCGAAGCGCGACGTTACGCTCAACGCTACAGGCTTGGAGGCCGTGTTGTTGAGCCGCGAATGGACGGAGAGCCGCAACGCCCCTGCGCCTGGCAAGGACGGGCGAGTGGTATACGCGTATGGCGGAGGCTTGCCTATTGTGGTTTGCGCACCGCTGCACGTCTGCATGTTGGAATTGGAACCCGGAGAGAAGATTGTCGGTGAGCCTCACATTGGAGACAGCATCCGTTGGGAGATTTCGCCTTCCGTGTCGGGAAGCGGCCCGGACGCGACACCCCTCGTCATCATTAAGCCGCGGATCGCCGGGCTCGACACTACGATGGTGGTTCCTACCGACCGCAGGGCCTATTACGTTCGTCTCGAATCAAAACCGAATGAGTACGTTGCTCGCGTAGCGTTCTCCTACCCGGAAGATTCCAAACAAAAGTGGCAGGAATATCTTGCTAAACAGCGCGAAGCGGAACAGAGGGAAAAGGCTCAGGCGGAGCGTGTCGCTGAGTTGCCGAACACGGCGCTCGAAAATATGTATTGGAATTATGAAATCAAAGGCGGCGATGTCTCAACCCGGCCCTTGCATGTTATGGACGATGGTGCGAAGACCTACATCCAGATGCCTGTTGAGACGATTCACCGCGAGCTGCCCGTCCTCGTTGTGAAGGGGCCGAGCGGTTCGGAAATGGTGAACTATCGCGTCAAAGACAACATGTACATCGTGGATCGTCTCTTTGACCGAGCGGCCTTGCTCCTAGGATCGGGAAAACATCAAACGAAGGTGGAGTTGATTCGTAAAGCGGTAGTGAGCAGTGACAAGTCGCCGGGGCAAGTACCCCAACCGCGCCCAGCTTCAAGCGTTGCGGAAGCCGGAGCGCAGCCATGACCGACGAGAAACAACCAATCGAATCGCCTTCTGGGTTAGAGCTGCATCCCGAACCACCGCCAACAGCACGCATTAGCAAGAAAGTGGGTGTGGCAGTGCTCGGAGTCGTGGTCGTGGTTGGCGTCCTTGTCGTATACGGACTCTATGCGCGCCGTGAGCAGCAACAGGTTGCACAAACGCAGAATGAGGAGAAGCACCCTGAGTCGGCGCGGAGCATCGGGGATCAACTGGTAAAGGAAATTGCGCCCCCCGCCGTCGCGAATCCGGCTCCGGCATTTCCCGGACGGACTGGACTCGATCCCGTACAAGGAAGCGCGGGAACACAAGCGCATGACACAGGTGGCTTACAGCCTCCGGGGTTGGTATATCACGCCGATGAAAAGGGGGGTCGCTCCGTTTCTCACGGTGCGAGTACCGAGAGCAATCCATCCACTGGCGGTGTGACGGAAATCTCAGCTGAAGAAAAGTTGCGCTTAGTAGCTTTCCGCCAAGAGCAGGAGGCAATGAACGCGCCTACGGTTGTGCGTGGAGGCAACGGCTTGCCGTCAACACCGAATGCAGGTCCGAGTAACGATGCTCTGCAACAATTCGGACCGCTCGCCTCGCTCCTGGGAGCAGGAAAAGGACTGGTCGGAGCAGATGGTTCCGCTAGCGGCATAGCTCCGGCGAGTCCAAAGATGCAAGCTGACGGTGATTCCGACCTGCAGGACGACCAAGACAGAAAACAAGCTTTCATCGAAAAGACTCGGGGACGCGCCGTCAATAATTATCTAAAATCCACCCGCACGCCGGCGCTTGGTAAGTTCGAATTGAAAATGGGCTGGGACATTCCGGCCATTCTTGAGCAAGGAATTAATTCCGACCTGCCGGGCGAGGTAAAGGCGTTGGTGCGCTCGAACGTGTACGACACGGCGACGGGAAAATACCTCCTGATTCCCCAAGGATCGCGCCTGGTTGGAGTTTACGACTCCCAGATCGCCTACGGACAAAACCGCTTGCAGGTAATCTGGTCGCGGATCATTTATCCCGATGGCAGCTCGATCAATCTCGATGGAATGATGGGCCAGGATAGTCAAGGCATGGCTGGTTTTCACGACAAGGTTGATAACCACTACAAACGATTAGTTGGTTTTGCGCTCCTTACGAGTGCATTCACAGCGGGGATTGAGCTGTCGCAGAGGCAAAACACTTCTTTGCTCTCGACGCCCACGGCAGGTCAAACGGCGTCCAGCGCGGTCGGACAGCAACTCGGCGAGCTGGGGACGGAGGTCACCAGGAAGAATTTGAGCATCCAGCCAACCCTCAAGATTCCGATCGGCTATCGCTTCAATGTGCGTGTGAACCGAGACATCCTCTTTGAGACGCCTTACACCCCCGCAGAATTGTAGGGCGGCTTGAACAAGAGGTGAGGGTGGTGTATATATCTGCATGTACGGGTCGTGACTGTATTTTCAGTCGCGGCAACCCTATCCCAAAGACAGTAGGGAATCGTGCCCAAGCGGCGAAGCGCTAATTTCGGAGTCTACAACGTCCGGCTCTTGAGTTCCCTCGACAAACTCCTGCGGGACAAACCGAGATTTATGGGAGAACTGTCGACTTCGATCAATGATGCGCTTCTGGCAGTCGACCTGAATACTGTCGAGCTGGTGACTCTGCAATCCAGACAGAAACAAACCGGGAGAGAAACGCAAGTCGTTATCTTGAATCGCCTTCGTAAGCGCATTCATGACGTAGCTAAGAAGCGAAATTGTTCGATGAATCAGCTTGTGAATAGCGCTCTTCTGGTTTTTTACTCAAAGGGCGGAGAATCCAAGCTCAAAAAACCAGCCAAGGGGCGGGTTTCGTCCGTCCATTCGTATGACACGATGACGGAGGCCGAACGTCGGGAGCTTCATCAGATGCTTGCGGAGCTTTCGGCAATGCAATCTGTTCCCTTCGAGGCGGAAGAGCCGAACGGGTCATATTACGAGTACGATCGGAACCTGAAAGCGACAGTGAAGGTAACACCTGACGGAGAGCGAACCCCCGTTGAGAAATTAGAGACAGGCTTTGAGTCCGCTCGCGGGAAGGCTCCGCGCAAAATTGCACGCGAGGAAATCACAACCTGAGCCAGCAAAAACCAGCATTGTTCATAATCGCAGGACCGGTAGGCGCCGGTAAGACAACTTTCTACGAAGCCTACTTGAAAGAGCCGTTCCCAACCCTTGTTCCCGCCTTGAGGCACCAGCAACAACCGTTTCTTGATGAGCGACGTTCATTTGCCGTCGAAGACATTCGTGTGGACACGCAGCTACTTGACCAGGCCAAAGCAGCAGGGTATTCGACGAAAGTTCTTTTTATCTCTACGGAAGACGCAAATTTGAATGTGGGCCGGGTGTTGGTGCGCATGAGTCGAGGTGGGCAAGCCGTGCCTGTGTCCAGCGTGATTGACTCCTATCGCGAATCAACGAAGAGTCTCTCCGAAGTTCCCAAACATGCTGATGAATTGCTCGTGTACGACAACACAGCGCATCGCCGCGGTTTCCGCGTAGTGGCGCATTTCATCGGTGGCAAATTGAGTAAAACCGCACAGACGATACCGGACTGGGCCGCTAAGGTGTTTGGCAAGGATTTGCACTCGGCAAAGCAACACGAGAAACCGGGGCGTGGACGCTAACTCTTTGCTCCCTTCAATTCAATGTGGGAACATCCCGTCCCCTCGTCCCCATGAATGGGAAGTCGTTAAGGGTTTGGAGTACGAGACCCCAACGGGAGAATCTCTAGAAGAGCGGGCGGGGGCAGGCGTGGAGGCTTCACCGGAGTGATCATCGAAAGCGAACGCCATCGATTCTTTGGCAGCTCACACTCTCAGGACGGACACGCAAGAGCCACTGTACTTTGACCGGGATGGTTATCGCCCCAAGTGAATTCATCCTGGTTTTCGTTCATAGGCTTGGCCGTGAACCAACTTCCGTTAAAGAAGAACTCGATCTTGAGAGTGGTGCGCCAGCCTGGATTTGTCCCTCTAGTGCTTCGCTGGCCGACGATTGCTGATAGCCCAGAACAAGTCGCCAGGTTTAGATTGGCAATATTGAATGGAAAGGGGCCGTGAAATGAATGATCGTCCCACTTGTGTCCACCCTCCCCGGCTTGATCCCAAGAATGGAGTCCGCTGACGTCTGCCAGAGTGACGCCACCCCGCTGAATGATCAAGAATGGATACATTTCATCGTCTTTATCATCGTTACCGACTTGAAATGAGATGCGACCTTGTGTGATCGGCACATCATCGTCGTGGCAACCCGTCGTGGAAAAATCCGCAGTATAGGAAGTATCTGCGAGCTCACCGTTTAAGTAGCGAGCAGTATAGGAAATTGGTGCACCGGGCGAAGTGCTCGGATTATATGTAGCACCATCGTTGATGAACTTGGGAAGTCCATCAATGCCTCCACCGATGAGGGTACTAAGAAGTTGACCGCCAGCTCGCGCTGAGCCACCGATTACTAAACCCTGGATAGTGCTGTTCTGGAGAATGGTCTTCATCGAATCGTCCAAATGTCCTGATCCGCCGCTGAGCCCGAAGCTGATATCGGCGCGGATTGCAGTGTCGAGCGATGACTCGTCGTCATCCGAAGATATGGCAAGCAACAACATCCGCCCATATTTCACCTCTGAGATGTAAAGCGGCGGATTGTCAGTTCGGCCTCCACCCGCTGGAAAAGCCACCGCTTTCACCTGTTCAAGCGTGACTCGCGGGTCGAAGAACGATGCAACGGACGTAGGATCATTAAACTTAATCGAGTAATAGCGCTGAATGAAGCTAACGATGATTCCGTGGTGTTTTTGGGTTGCCGCGCTTTTGAGACTAGCTTGTGCACTGCCAGTAAGCCAACTCGCGCTTAGACCTGCATCGAGCAGTGCCTGCTCAAAGGAATGAACTTCTTTGATGGAAATCGTCATGTCGGCAGGCTGATCTTTGGCTAAGTTCCCTCTATCGCTGGTTAGAGAGTGAATGATGTCCGGCATCGACTCGGCGCTTGGGTGGGGCACCGGCCTGCTGAACATTGGCGTGGTAGGTCTATCGGGTTGATTCTCAACAGCAGCTCGAGTGAGGTTGAATACCGCGACTGTGCCGGGCGTTCGCGGTAAGGTTATCGGAGTAATTCTCCCCGATGCCAAGCTTGCGCCTTGTATCAGCGCACCAGGCCAAATTGCACCATCGTTCGGATCGAGAGCGACAACCTCTGAAAACGCATCTGCTTCCCGCATCGGTGTCGTATTGCAGAGATGCCTGCGACGGTTGATTATCCCAAGGTCTTGGTCGGCTCCCGCTGGGCCACTGGGAGCGGGTGCGGCGGCATTTAGTACTTCGAGTCTGGGTATGCCGGAAATGTAGGCCGCGATTGCATCACGGTCAGATGGGAGAGGTCGCCCAAGAAGCCAAAGTGGGGCCAACAAAATGCAGCACGCAAGAATGCAATAGCCTTGTTTCATAGAACCTCATTTCTCGCACGTTACATGCAAGCACGGCGGTCAAATCAGTTTGTAGTGGCCCAGAGAGAATTGAACTTTCCAAAAACAACACTAATGGCCAGAGGGAAATGGGCGAGAGAATATCCTCTAATTTTCTTCGTGTCAATAGAGGTTATCATTCTAGTTATCTTGTTACGAATTCGTAATAGCTTCTGCCCTGAACGCGATGTGGGTTAACCTAATGCCAGCAAAGCTACAAGTTAGGTAGTGTTATTGAAGTATGCCGCGAAACATGGGAAACATGGAAACATGGGGACAGAAAACCGGAGACTGTCCCTGGGTTACTCCTGGGTTACGTTTGCACACTGTGCTCGTGTACTGTGGTGCGCTCATGAGGAATGCGCTCGCATGACGGACAAGTACGAAAATTTCGCCGAGCTGAGGCGCAACGAGAAAAAGGGTCGAGATTTTCAGGTCCGCCTTCGCGACCGCCGTGTCCCAACATCGGTTATCGCCCCCCACGGTGGCTGCATCGAGTCCGGAACCTCAGAAATTGCGGATGCGATCGCAGGTGACGACTTCTCTTTCTACGCCTTCGAAGGAATCAAGCACAGCCGAAACCGTGACTTGCATATTACCAGCCATCATTTCGACGAACCTAGATGCGTGAACCTCGTCAAAGCATCGACTACAACTATCGCCATTCATGGGCACAGAGCCGAAGCGGCGGTTGTGTATCTTGGAGGGCGAGACACACGCGCCTTGAACGTCCTCCGTGCCACCCTTCTAGCGAGAGGCTTCCGTGTTAAAACGGATCACAGTCCACGCCTCCAAGGCCGCCATAAGGGAAACATCTGCAATCGCACCCAGAGCGGAACTGGCGTTCAGCTTGAGATAACAAGAGGTTTGCGTCGTTCCTTCTTCCAAGGGCTCCGCAGGGATGGCAGACGGCACAAGACCGAGCGATTTCGCGAGTTTGTGGCTGCAGTAAGGGAAAGCTTCGGTGAGCGGCTAAGTAAATCACACGATGGCGATATCCCACCTCGTTCTTCGAAGCGTGCCTCCAAAGCCCGCGTGCGGCGTCGAAGCAGACGATTGGAATAATGTTGAATGTATGAATTCCGAGAAAACCCGGGGCGTGGACGCTAACTCTTTACTCCCTTCAATTCAATATGGGAACATCCCTGACAGTAGATTAGCAGCGGCCATTGGGACCAGGGTCACAGATGCTCCTATCGAGGCGCCTGCGAGCAGTGCTCGTTTTGGTAGTGGTGGCTGGCGCCGTGGTCGCCGGTATCTCCCACAAATACGTTTGGATCTACCTGACGCGAAAACCCGTGTTGCGACCACTCGCACAGGACCTCCTCAGCGATCCCAAAACTTCCAATAATCCCGAAGCGCTGCTTGAGGAAGCAAATCGGCTCGCTTGGCTCTTCAATTGGCCAAAGGCGGAGCCCCTTTATGTTCGCGCTGAGGAACTCTTCAGAGAGAAGCGCGACATCAGAAATGAAACGTACGCGCGCGTGGGCAGGATTCGTGCCCAGTCAGAGAGGATGTCGTGGGTTGACGTGTCCGACATGCTTGGGCAGCAACTAGAGATTCCAGTTGCCAAGAGTGATCCAAAACTGCGGCTATGGTGCCTCGCAGCGAAGGGATACACCGATTTGGAGATCAATCCGGCTTCCGCAAAACGTGCCTGGACGGAGGCCCAAACGATTGCCCACCAGTTGGGAGAGATCCAATGGGAATCGCGTGCAAAAGGAGAGCTCGGAATCATCGGTTTTCTTGAGGGTGATAGCCGCCGCGCCGCAACAATGGTCGGAGATGCACTCCTCTCTGCGATGGCGAGTGGAGATGTCGGCGGTCAGGTTCGAACTCTAGAGATGCTCGGTAATGGATTCAATGAAGCTAAGCGCTATGGAGAGGCCCTTGCATTTTTCGAGCGGGCCATCAAAACCAGCAGCGCAACTCCCGACGCCGGGTTTCCGTTCATGGCGTATGAGGGCGAGTCCGCGGCGCTGGTTAATCAGGGAAAGGTGTCAGAAGCGCGGGATAAGTTAGTGCGCGCCTTGAGCGTGGCCAAAGAAAATCAAAAGCTCGGGCACCAAACTATGATTCTTCAATTGCTGGGAGAGCTAGAGATTCGAACGGGAGATCGCCACGCCGCCGTAAAGTACCTTGAGGAATCGGGCGAACTCGCGCAGAAGTACAACTTCTATCGCACGGAGGGTCAATCAATGATCGACCTCGCCGGGCTTTATCGAGATGCTGGCAACCTTGAAGCCGCTGAGGAGCGTGCGTCAGTGGGAGTGGATGCCAGCAGACGAGTCGGTGACCGGTATTATCTGCCGAGGGATCTCACGGTGCTGGCAGAGCTTAAAGCTCAAAGAGGGGCGACCGCCGAAGCAGAAGCTCTGTATGAAAACGCCGAGGATGTGATCGACGGAATGCTCGTGAACCTACACGAAGCGTATTGGAACAGCGCGTTGGCTGGAGCGATGAGTGACACGTACCTCCACCATTTCGAGTTGGAGGCGCACGTGGGAAATGTCGAGCGTGCATTCAGCGTTTTGGAGCGAGTTCGGGGGCGAACCGCGGCGGCCCTGCTGGAAAACAAGGTGTCGTTTAGCAGCAGCGAATCCCAGGACGTGCAGGGTCTAGAAGACACAATCTCCGAATTGCAACTTCGAATTATGCGCTCAGAAAGCGCGAAGGAACGAGCCGGACTGCTCGATCAGTTGGTTGAGTACGAGCGCCGGCTAGGATGGACGCGCACCGATGAAAAGGACTCAAACAATAGATGGTATGAGAAGCCAGCAGCCTTAGAAGCAATTCAAGCTACCCTCCGGCCTCAAGAGAGCATTCTCGAATACGTACTGAGCGAACCACAGTCCTATTGCTTGTGGATTTCCAACCACCGAGCCGGTGTACAGATCTTGTCCTCCGGCCGCCATCAAATTGAGGAATTAACACGGCGATACCTCGACACGATGCGAGCGAAGAAGGACGACTCCATACTCGCAAAGCAAATCTACAGCTTGCTTATCAGTCCGTTGCCACCGGAGGCGGCCACACAAGGCTTTATCGTCGTACCAGATGGGATACTCCATTTGCTACCGTTCGAGGCCCTTCACGACTCAACGGACAGGCTATTACTCGAAACGCGCACAGTTAGCTATGCCCCAGCAGCGACAGTTTTACAGGTCCTAAGGAACACAAAGCCAACCTTGGTACCGCAGCGCGCATTCTTGGGAGTGGGCGATGTTCCGTATCAGAATCAAGGTCACGTCTCCGCAAAGGTTCAGAAACCGCGTGGAGTTCAACAACGGCTTGAGCGCGGATTGTCGGATGCGTTCGGCACCACTCTTTATGACTTACCCCAGACGCGCGAAGAGGTCCTCACAGTCAGCAAGATCGTGAGCAAAGACTCGGTATTGCTTCTTGGCCCGTCCGCGACGGAAACTGCCTTCAAAGCCCAACCTTTGAAAGATTTCAAAATCGTTCATATCGCCGCGCACGGATTTGCCGACACACAGTTTCCAGAACGCTCAAGCTTGGTCTTGGGTGTGGACCCGGCTTCTCACGACGACGGTCTATTGCAGGTCCGGGAAATCATACGCCTACGGTTTAACGCAGATTTAGTGACACTCTCCGCCTGTAATACGGGAGTTGGCAAATTGCAGGGGGAGGAAGGCGTGACAAACCTCGTCGAGGCCTTCCTTGTGAGTGGGGCAAAGGCAGTCGTCGCCAGCTTGTGGAGTGCTGATGACACATATACCGGCGCTCTTATGGAACGCTTCTACACTCACATTGCCGAAGGGCAGGAAAAGGCTGAGGCGCTTCGGCAGGCCAAACTTGACTTGATCGTCAAATACGGTAAACAAGTTCCACCCTACTATTGGGGAGCATTTGTTCTGGTCGGAGATGGGGGAGCTACCATATCACTGGGGGGCCGATGAGTCTCGACAATCAAGCGAAAGAGAAGGTGTATTCCCGTGTTTGCGAACTTGTGACGCGGAGGCACTTCGATCCCGGTATGAACGGAGCGAATTGGGAAGAATTGTCCAAGACTAGAAAGGATCAAATTCTCCGAAGCAGCAATGACGAAGAGTTCGAGAAGCTAATTCAGGACTTACTCAGCGAACTGAAGACCAGCCACACTGGTTTTCGCCATTCCAAGAGCGCGAAGATCCCCGGCCGCCACGCCATCGCTGCCACTTTCATGCGCTGCAATTTCGATGGTGGTCAGCGGTGGATGTTCCAAGATGTTCACGAAGGCGGTCCTGCACATGCCGCGGGGCTGCGCCCAGGCGACGTTCTTCTTCAAGTCCGAAATAAAGAATTGATGCCGCCCGAACCGCCAATTTTTCCAGTTGGCGAAGACTCACAATATGCAGTCCAAAAACCTGATGGCAAACGTATTGTAGGCAACTTGATCGTTCCGTCGCCAAGGTCGAAAAGTCATCCAGTGATCGTACCTAAAGCGGTTTTGTGTTCGCAGCTACCCGATGGGATCGGTTGGCTGAAGGTGACCATGTTTCCGGGAGCAGTCGGTATTGATCTTGCCAAAATGTTTGATACCGCCATCGCCCATCTTAAAGATTCAACCCGCCTGATTGTGGACCTTCGCGGAAACACCGGAGGCGGTATTGGTGGATTGCGGCTGATGAGTTATCTGACTCCCGGAAAGAAGGAAGTCGGATACAGCCTTACTCGCAAACGAAAAGAAAAAGGTTATGCGAGAGAAAAGCTACCAAGGTTTGGCCACATACCTTCCCACAAGGCGACTCTTTTGTGGCTGGCACTGCGATATGGCTTCATAGACAAATCAATTCTCGTGGTCACTGAAGGACTCGGTCCTCAGAAATTTCACGGTCGCGTGGCAATCCTTGTCAACGAGCACACTGCAAGCGCCGGCGAGATGCTGGCTGCATTTGCCGAGGAAAATGGGCTTGCCACAATCGTCGGGACAAAGACGGCTGCTCGCTTGCTGAGTGGCTCTACGTTTAAGGCTGGTTTCGGCTACATCGTAGGATTGCCGGCCGCTGCGTATCTCACGTGGCAGGGAAAACTGATCGAAGGTAAAGGCGTGACGCCGAGTGTTCCAGTCGAACTGTTGCCGGACGACCTTCTAGCAGGACAGGACCCTCAGATGCAGAAGGCTATTGAGATTGTAAAGGCGATGTAATGGCAACCGGTTCCGGTCAGCGATGCGAGGCTTCTCGAAGCTGCGCGATGATTTTGTTACACGCCGGCTCATGGTCGGCGTCGCTGGCAATCTCACTAGCTCTGAGCACTCCTCCCCGGCCCAGGTACAACGGATAATCGTCAGGCGAAGTAGCTTCCCCCGACGTGCGGATATTTACTTCGAGCGAATGATGTGGATTACCCTGCGGGTCATTCGGATTCGGAACCCAGTATTCCCCAAACGCGACCACTTCGCCTGTACCCGCAAAGCCCCTGAGCTGTGCCCAATCTTTTCGGATTGCTTCGTTTCGTTCGGGCCGGATTCGAAAATAGAGATACCCTTTTTTGGGATAATGGTAACCGCCACTTGAAAGTTGAATCGGCACAACAAACACTCCGGAGATGCGGATAAATTCGGGAGAACGCTCGTTTGGTTCAAAAGTCACTTGGTCCACGATTGCGTATATCCCTATGTTGGCGTTTTTGGCGATGACTGTGTGTGCCGGGATAAACAAAAGGATAGCGAATGCGAAGAACAAGACGGAAGCAGGCTTCATACGCCCTCCTGCGTCAGACAACTCATACTGCTCTTCAGAAATCATCCAAGTCAACACCGAATGGAAACGGGCGATCGGGCTCCAATCCCAACGTCGTGCTGGTTCGATTGCTGGGCATAACTTTATAGCAAAGGAGTCATCGCATTAAGAGAGGATATGAATTCCACTCTGAATTAGGCCTTCGGATTTGCAAAACATATCGCCCACGGGACGCGGAAGAAAGGTCAACGGCCGCTTCGATTGACGTAACCCCATCTTTCAGAGAGGCGACACCATTTGTGGTGAAGATCGCGCGTCCCGTAGTAATCGATACGCGGAGTTCGTATGGGCCCTCAGCGCTTCCGAGCGGCAGATAGATATTGAGACGCTTCACCCCGCGACTGACCTCTAGTGGTTGCTCACCGAGATTCGGCTCACCACTACGGGGCACTGAGCGATTTCTCAAGTCCAGCACAGCAGTCTGGACGACAGGCGATCCCTTCTGTTTGAAGAACAAAGCCCAACTCGCAACACCGATGACAATCAAAATGCTCGCCGCGATCGCGAGAACGGTCTGCAGCCGACGCTGCCGGTAGCCAGCCTGAAGTTCGCAGAAGTCGCGGTAGCAAGGGCTGCAGGAAGTCAGGTGATCGAGCCATTTCTCCGCCTCGGCCAGTGGCATCGCATGAGAGGCGATTCTTCTGAGGACATCAGAGCCGGGGCACCCGGCACGCTCAGGATTCGGGAACTCCTTGAGCAGACCACGGCCCAGTGCATCCAGGATGCGCTTTTCATCTCTCTCCGAGTATCCCTTTGCGTTCAGAAGCCTCTCCTCTTTCAAGTGCCAGTCACAATATAAACTGAAAAAAGTACCAGCGCATCGCTTCAACCAGCAGGTCGCAAATTGTTTCGTTTCAACAACCGAACAATACTCTGCCTGAGCTTTTCCACGTTATACTCGAATTTCTTCCGTGCTTGTTCTTCGGAAACTCCTAGCCACCTTGAAATATCCTTCCATGAATAGCCGTATTGACGTGCCTGCCAAACTTTTTTCGTCCATCCGTCCATGCGGTTCGATATCTGCTTGAGTGTGATTGCGCGTTCGAGCTCGTGAGCCCATTCTGTGTCAAGGGCGCCTTCAATTAACTCAAGATCCACGGTCGAAGCAACCAATTCAATCGTTTCTTGTCTCTTGTGTTCGCTCTTTAGTAGTCGATTGAATCGGTGATGGAAAGCGCCAATCAGGTAGGATTGCAGGTCAGAAATTGGCGGCTGGTAATCCCTGCTACGTTGGCGGGTCTTTGCAACCGACCGGAGCACCCTCTCCCAAACATCGGCTGCCAAGGCTGTCCTGTCCGACCCTGATTCTTTGTCGATTAATTCGCGGCGGGCGTGGGCCAAGACGTGAGGCCAGGCTTCCCGCGCAGCAGCCAACAATTCTTCGTCTACCGGAAGAGGCTTTTCCCCTGCCTCTTGTTTAGTCCCAAATAGCACCCACTCGCCATGCGGGTCCGGTTTCTCCATTGGGTGCCCTGGGTCCCTCGGGTAAGTACAGTCGCCGCTCCGAAATGAGCCAAAAATATGGTGACATTCGTTTCTGAGGCAGTCAATGGTACGAGAATACACCTCGAAGCTGGGCAAAAGATTTTTCTCCGGTTTTACCGTTTCGATGTTCCCTAGTAAGTGAGGGGAGCTGTGACATCGACGGCGTACCGGGAATACCAATCTCGCGGGTTCAAGACAGTCTCCACGGGGGTCTTGCATGGCGGCCTACGACGAGATGAGTGAAGCGGAGCGACAACTGCTAGCGAAGACTCTTGGGAGTCTCACCGGGTTGCAAGGTGGGCCTACAGGGAGTCTGCCAGACGGGACTCACTACGAATACGATCCCAACTTGAAAGTCACCGTGGAAGTGACCGCGGCCGGCGAGCGCTACCCTGTGACGCTGGTCGATGGAAGATTCATCCGCGAGGGCGAACGTGCGGTCTCGCACAAGGCCGGGGAATAGCGCCTAGCGGTTCGGCTTTCCGGTTACAGCCTGAACCGGGAGCAAAGCGCCAACGTTAAGGTAGAACCGCGGATCACTTTCGCTATGCCGACTTTCCAGGGCTTACGCGGCATCGGTCTACCCCTATACTTTCGTGGTACCTTGTTCAACAGTTCTGAAAGAACAAGATCGGAGTGCAGGGAACCCCATTCCCCGGACTCCTAACCCACACAGCGAGGCGTCGCCGTGCGAGCCTGCCCTAATATGTCCAAATCACGAGGTGGGGTGGCTGTGTCGCAATTGGGGGCGGCATGAGTTACGTCGTTATGCGGGGAAGGGCGAACAGTTGAATGCCGTTGAAATAGAAGAAGCCATTTCGCTTTTGGCGGATCAGCCGTTTGACGCGGAAAACTTTCCGTATGCCTTCCTCGAAGCTTTCGGCAATAAGGAGACGACGATCAAGAGGCTGCGTGCCGGGGCCTCGAACAAGTCTGACCTTGGTGGTGTTCTTCAGACCAACAACGTTCACATCGCTACATGCGACACAGGGCAGGTCACGAACACGCTGACGACGCTGAAGAAGAGCCCCGCGACCGCAAAAGCGAAAGCGAAGTTCATCCTGGCAACGGACGGTGTGGATTTTGAGGCGGAGGACTTGGCGAGTGGTGAAACCGTTGCTTGCGCCTACAAGGATTTTCCGGACCATTTCGGCTTCTTCCTGCCGCTTGCCGGCATAACAATCGTCAGGCAAATCGCTGAAAACAGCTTCGATATCAGAGCAACCAGCCGCCTGAACCGGCTGTATGTTGAGCTTCTGAAGGACAACCCCGCGTGGGGCACGGCCGAGCGCCGTCACGACATGAATCACTTCATGGCGCGGTTGATCTTCTGCTTCTTTGCCGAGGACACCGACATCTTCAAAGGAGCTGGTCTATTCACCGATACTATCGCGCAGATGAGCGCCAAGGACTCGTCCAACACGCATGAGGTGATCGGCGAACTGTTCCGCGCCATGAACACAAAGAACGAGGATCGAGAGAGCGCCAGGATATCCCGATGGGCCGACACGCTTCCCTATGTCAACGGCGGCCTATTCTCAGGGAACATGGACGTGCCGCGCTTCAGCCGTATCGCGCGCTCTTATCTGCTCCACATTGGGAATCTGGACTGGACAAAAATCAACCCGGACATCTTTGGGTCGATGATCCAGGCTGTCGCGGAGGACGAGGAACGCGGCGCGCTTGGTATGCACTACACGAGCGTTCCCAACATCCTGAAGGTGCTCAACCCTCTATTCCTCGACGACTTGCGCGCGAAGCTTCAGCAGGCCGGCGACAATCCTAGGATACTTTTGAACCTGCTCAAGCGCCTGTCGAAGATCAGGGTTTTCGATCCGGCCTGCGGCTCAGGCAACTTTCTCGTCATTGCCTACAAGGAAATGCGTGCGATCGAAGCGGATATCAACAGGCGACGGGGTGAGCCAGACCGCCACTCTGAAATCCCCTTGACCAATTTTCGGGGCATCGAGCTGCGTGACTTCCCAGCCGAGGTAGCCCGCCTAGCACTCATCATTGCCGAGTTTCAGTGCGACGTGCTCTATCGTGGCCAGAAGGAGGCGCTGGCCGAGTTCCTCCCGCTCGACGCACAGAACTGGATTACCTGTGGCAACGCGCTAAGGCTGGACTGGCTGAGCATCTGCCCGCCGACGGGAATAGGCGTCAAAGTGCAGGCAGATGACTTATTCAGTACACCATTGGATCAGGCGCAGATCGACTTCGAGAATGAAGGTGGCGAGACCTACATCTGCGGGAATCCCCCCTACTCTGGATATAACAAGCAAGCGAAGGCCCAAAAGGAAGACCTCGAATACGTCTTCAAAAATCTGATGGAGAATTGGGGAAATCTCGACTATGTGTCTGCATGGTTCGCTAAGGCCGCACTTTTCCTGAAGGAGACTAGCGGCGCTGCGGCGTTCGTCGCCACAAACTCGATTTGCCAAGGCGGTCAAGTTTCAGTTCTGTGGCCTCTGCTAAATAAATTCGGTGCTCGCATTCACTTTGCCTATAACTCGTTCAAGTGGGCAAATTTGGCAGCGAACAACGCCGGCATCACTGTCGTGATCGTCGGGCTTTCCATGCAGCCCGCGAAAACTGCCAAGCTCTTTGATGTGGAAGAGGATCAAACATCTGTCCGAAATGTATCTCATATCAACGGGTACCTGATTTCCGGCCCCCCGATATACGTGAGCAAGGAATCCGAGCCCATATCCTTGATAGCGAAGATGAGCTTTGGCAATCACCCGTATTTTGCCAGCGATTTGATAATGTCGGTCGCCGAGGCGCGAGAACTTGTCGACAACGATGCAAGAGCAGAGCGGTTTCTTCGGCCTATATTTGGCTCGACTGAAGTGATCAAAGGTGTTCCTCGCATGTGTCTTTGGATTGAGGATACATTGGTAGACGAAGCCGAGGACATCTTAAACATCAAGCGACGTATCAACTCGGTGCGTAAAATCAGAAAGGAAAAGACAAGCGATGGTACCGCTCAGTTGCTGGTCGATGCCCCACATCGCTTTCGGGACACGCGGTCAGCCGAACGTAATTTCATTGCGGTCCCGCAGACCACATCGGAGAACAGGGAGTATCTCCCCTGCGCCCTGATGGACAGTCGGGCTATCGTGACCTTCAAGTGCTTTGCACTCTATGATGCTCCGCTTTGGAATATGGCGCTTGTCGCTTCAAGACTTCACATTACTTGGATCGGCGCAGTGTGCGGGCGTTTAGAGATGCGATTTTCGTATTCCAATACCCTCGGGTGGAATACGTTTCCGGTTCCTCCGCTCACCGACAAAAATAAGGCCGATCTCACGCGCTGCGCTGAAGACATTTTGCTGGCGCGTGAGCACCATTTCCCAGCAACGATCGCCGATCTCTACGACTCCGACAATATGCCGGACGACCTGCGCGTGGCGCATACGCGTAATGACGAAGTCCTGGAGCGCATTTATATCGGCCGCCGCTTCAAGAACGATACGGAACGGCTGGAAAAGCTGTTCGACCTCTACATTAAGATGAAGGCATCGGGGGGCCGGCTAGGAAACGAAAGGCGGAAACAGGCGCATGACCATTGAGGCGAAATCGGTCCCCTCTATTTCGGTTTCGTATGCCCGCAACGGTACCTCGACCAAGGCGAACGCGCTCGGCATGCGGCCGATGCAGGAGCGGGCCTACGAAAAACGGGGCGAGCAATACCTGCTTATCAAGTCGCCGCCCGCTTCTGGCAAGAGTCGTGCGCTCATGTTCATCGCACTCGACAAGCTGCAGAACCAAGGGCTTAAGCAGGCGATCATCGTCGTGCCGGAAAAAGCCATCGGCGCGAGCTTCTACGACGAGCCACTCTCGACGTTTGGATTTTCGGCCGACTGGCGCGTGGAACCAAAATGGAACCTCTGCAACGCGCCCGGCGACGACAACGGCGGAAAGGTCAAGTCAGTTGGGGCGTTTCTTGAGAGCGGCGACAAGGTGCTGGTCTGCACGCACGCGACGTTCCGCTTCGCTGTCGACGAATATGGCGTGGAGAAGTTCGACGACCGGCTGATCGCTGTGGATGAGTTTCATCACGTTTCGGCGAACCCCGACAACAAGCTCGGCCTGCATCTTGGCCAGTTCATCGCCCGTAACCGCGTGCATATCGTGGCGATGACCGGCTCTTACTTTCGGGGTGATGCAGAGGCCGTCCTTGCCCCGCATGACGAGGCAAAATTCGACAGCGTCACCTACACCTACTATGAACAGCTCAACGGCTACGAATACCTGAAGCAACTCGACATCGGCTACTTCTTCTATAGCGGCTCTTATGTCGATGACATCCTCAAGGTGCTCGAGCCGGCCGAAAAAACCATCATCCATATTCCGAACGTCAACTCGCGCGAGAGCACGAAGGACAAAATCAGGGAAGTGGAGCACATCATCGGAGCATTGGGCGAGTGGCAAGGGATTGACCCCGCGACGGGATTTCAGCTCGTCAAAACTCCGGAAGGCCGCGTTCAGCACATCGCTGATCTCGTCGATGACGATCCCGCCAAACGCGACCGCGTTTCCGCCGCGCTGAAAGACCCGGCGCAGAAGAACAACCGGGAATATGTGGACATCATCATCGCGCTCGGCATGGCGAAGGAAGGCTTCGACTGGATCTGGTGCGAGCACGCGCTGACGGTCGGCTATCGGTCGAGCTTGACCGAAATCGTGCAGATTATAGGGCGTGCGACCCGCGACGCACCGGGCAAGACCCGCACGCGCTTCACGAACCTGATCGCCGAGCCGGACGCCTCGAACGAAGCAGTCACTGAGGCGGTGAACGATACCTTGAAGGCCATCGCGGCGAGCTTGCTTATGGAGCAGGTGCTTGCGCCGCGCTTTGAGTTCAAACCAAAGCACCAGGAAAGCGGACCTAACCCCGGTTTCGATTACGGCGTAGGTGGCTATGACCCCAACAAATGCAACGTCGGCTTCAACGTGAAGACGGGGCAGTTCCAGATAGAGATCAAAGGGCTCGCCGAACCCCAGAGCAAGGAAGCCACACGCATCTGTCAGGAGGATTTGAACGAGGTTATTGCCGCCTTCGTTCAGGACAAGACCGCCCTTGAGCGTGGTCTGTTCGACGAGGAGCTGGTGCCCGAGGAGCTGACGCAAGTGCGCTTGGGCAAGATCATCAAGGACAAATACCCGGAGCTTAACGACGAAGACCATGAGGCGGTACGCCAGCACGCCGTTGCCGCGCTCAATCTGACACAACAAGCCAAGCAGCTTGTCACCGGCGGTGGGGACGACGCCGAGCAGACTGCCAACACCGCCCTGATCGACGGCGTGCGCAGGTTTGCTATGGATGTACGAGAACTCGACATCGACCTGATCGACCGTATCAACCCGTTCGGCGAAGCTTATGCGATCCTCGCAAAAGCCATGACCGAGGACAGCCTGAAACAGGTAGCGGCAGTGATTGCTGCTAAGCGGACGAGCTTGACGCTGGAAGAAGCGAAGGAGCTTGCCGTCCGCGCCTTCAGGTTCAAGAAGGAACGGGGGCGGCTCCCATCGCTCACCTCGCAGGATGCCTGGGAAAGACGGATGGCCGAAGGCGCTGCCGCCTTTGTGCGCTACAAGGATGAAGGTCGCTATGAGTGACATCGACCTCGACAAACTGCGCGAGGAACTGGACGACTTCGCGGGGCCCCAAAAGAAAGGCGGACGCTCGCCCCGCGAGGAGCGCATCATTGCCGGCTTTGAGGAGATACAGCGGTTTGTCGAGAAATACGGTCGCGCCCCGGAGCACGGCGAAGATCGCGACATTTTTGAGCGGCTGTATGCCGTGCGTCTTGACCGCTTGCGCGCGCTTCAGGAGTGTAGATCGCTACTCATTCCAGCGGATCGTCAAGGGTTGTTATCGGACAAGGAGATTGTTGCTGCGGCGTCGTCGGGGACTATCGACGACGACGAGTTGCTGGCCGAGCTAAAGGGCGCCGCGGGTGCGGGAGGCATCACCGAACTCCGGCACGTCCGCAAGAGCGCTGACAAACGTGCTGCCGAGGAAATTGCCAATCGCACTGTCTGCGAGGACTTCGAGAAGTTCGAGCCAATTTTCGAACGGGTGAGGCAAGAGTTGAAGTCCGGAATCCGCCACACGCTCCCCGTTCAAAACTTGGAGGAGATCAGGCTGGCCGAGATTCAGAAAGACGAGTGCTTCATTGTCCAGGGTCAGATCGCCTACGTCGCCGAAGTGGGTGAGGATTTCAGGACGCAATATGACCGTCGTGATAGCCGTTTGCGTGTGATCTACGACAACGGAACGGAAAGCAATTTGCTTATGCGCTCCTTCCAGCGCTCGCTTCACCGCGACGCTGCGGGACGGCTCATTACAAATCCTGATACCGGGCCGCTGTTCGCAGAGGAGCCCGCTGACGATGATCTGGCAAGCGGCACGATATATGTTCTGCGTAGCAAGTCAGACCATCCTGTTGTCGCGGCCAACCGCGAAGTTCTACATAAGATCGGCGTCACAGGAAGTAAGGTCGAGACTCGCATAGCGAATGCGAACCTGGACCCGACCTTTCTAATGGCCGACGTGGAAATCATAGCCACTTATGAGCTCTACAACGTCAACCGAATCAAGCTCGAAAACCTGATCCATCGTGTGTTCGATCCAGCGCAATTGGATATTGAACTCAGGGATCGCTTTGGCAACCCGATCAAACCGCGCGAGTGGTTCCTCGTTCCACTTTTTGTTGTGAACGAAGTGGTCGAGCGCATAAAGGATGGGAGTATCACCCAATACGTCTATGACCCGGCGGGGGCGCGCCTAGTGAAGATAGCTTCATGAAGTTCGAGCGAGCTAGGTATTAGCGGCTGCGTTCGATACCTAGAGCTTTTCTATTCCTAACCTCGGAGCGGCAGGGACCAAAACAGACCACCTCATTTCCCCCGACGCCCGGATAGTCGACCAATCGGAAACTGCCCCATCACTGAATATAGGGGCTGTCCGAGGAAGGACAGCCCCATTTCACCGTCGTCTCACTTGCGAGCGCGGTTTGCCTTAGGCTTTGACTTCCCATTGCCCATGGTTTTCTTGGCCTTTTTCTGCGCTTTCGCTTGCTCCTCTTTGGCGACACTGGCCCTGACAGCCTTCGTGTCGATTTTGAAAAGAGAGGCAGCGATGCTCAGGGGGTCGTCCTCTTTGTTTTCGGTCGTCCTTTCGGCGGAGCCTAAAAGCATTGCCTCGAAGATGAGCACTGCTAATCCAGCAGCATCCGCCTTCTTGTAGAGTGTCCGAGCCTTTTCGGCCATCTGATAGTCGCGAGGGTCTTTCGGGTTTTGCAAACCGTGCCGCTTTGCGAGTCGGCACGTCAGTTCGTGTGGCAGGGAGCGCAACGCAAAGCACGCTACCATCCGCATCTGCTCTGTTCCAAATTGTGGCTTCACACGCTTGAGAACGTCGGCCATAAGGCGGTGCCGGAATGAAATGGTTTGCTTCATTCTCCGGTTTGCGGCTTTCTTTTCCGCTTTGAATTGAAGCCGCTGCTCTTCTTCCCTTTGTCGGTTCCCGAAATGAACCTTGCAATCTGTGTTGGCACAGATTTTGACGAGACGCCCTTTTTCCATGCCGTCCGCATGAATAGCAGATTTGAGGTGGTCACAGAGGCGGTGTTCTGGTCTGGCATCCTTCCCCTTCTTTGATTTCCGCGTAACGACTTCGACGTAGTTGCGGCGATCGAGAATTGGTGTCTCGCCCGTCGCGTTGTAGTTTTGCGAAATCATCACGAGATTCGGCATCGTCGTGACGCGCTGCGCGATATGCGCGTCGAGTTTGCGATTGAAACATGCGGCATCGGCGCACGAATCCTCCCTGACCTCGGAGAAGAGTAAGGCGTTGAATCCAGTCCGCTTCGGGCAGTTGGCGCAACTTCCCGCTTCCGGCACGAGAGTTTCATCGTCCTTCGAGAACGGAACGGATTTGAGACTGAGGTAGATGTTCTGCGCTATCCACGCCTGCAAGCGGCTGACGGGTACGAGGCTCCGGTCGGCATCGTTCGCGGCGTAGTAGCCGTCGAAGCAATGCGCCAATGCCTTCTCCTGCACGTCCGCTGCGAGCTTGGCAATGAGCAACGCATGACTCAAGCCGATGTGTCCTGCAACGAATGCGTTTGCTACTGGCTCGGTCAAGTCCAACAGCTTTAGCCTTTCGGCCACGTCTTGCGGGCGTTTTCCGATTCGCGCGGCAAGTTTTTCAATGGTGTAGTTAGCCCCCTCAAACCCAAGAAGTGTGCGGTAGCCTTGCGCCTCCTCGAAGGGATGCACGTCCTTGCGTTGGACATTTTCAATTTGCTGCGTCTCTTGGGCCTCCAAGTCGGTCATTGCTTTAAGCCGGATAGGAGCTACTTCCAATCCGGCTAGCTTCGCTGCGCGGTAGCGTTGTGCGCCTGCAACGATTTCCAGATGGTTGTTCACTGGCCGCACTAGCAGGGGCGACAGAATGCCCTTGTTGCGTATGCTCTCTGCCAGTTCCTCAAGAAACGATTGGTCAAAGACCTTGCGGGGATTCGTACTCGATTCAACCAACTCCGCAATCGGAACTGTCATGTACTCTTTCAAGGACTTCACTGCTTCTGTGTTGCTCATCGTATTTCTCCTTTTTGTTTGAATCTTCATCAATCTCAAAATTCATCGGACCAAAGAATTGTTGTGAGCGTTCGGTTTGGTGGCTTCACACTTGCGGTCGTTCGGTAGGTGCTCAGGATTCGGTCGGGTCGCTCTCGTCGGCTTTGAGTGTCAACTGATTCACCGAGCAGTCGCCTACCGCCACATCGTTACGAATCTTGCCGAAATACTTCGCTTGGATGAGCTTTCCATCGGCTGCGGGATGGCAATAGAGGTAGCGAATCTCAACGATCTGCCCCTCGCGGGGAATCGCGTAACGCTCCGGTACTCCCACGGTGCCCATGAAACGCTGGCGGTTTTCCTCTAGCAGATAGAGAGCGATGGAGCGGTGTCCATCGGCGGCCTTTGCTGCTGGCTTGGGGCCGACGATGAAGGAAGAGGTCGTGACAAACTTGCATTTGAAGTGCTGTCCTGCCCGTCCTCCCGCATACGCCGCGTTCCGGTTCTTGCAAACGAACCCTTCGGCGCGAGATTCGTGCATGGCTTTCACGAAAGCCCGTTTTGCCTTCGGTGTCATGGCCGTCTCGCAAACGCGGAGGGCTTCGTCCACGCCTCGGAACACGAGGCCAAGACGTGCGTAACGGATTTCGTATGGTTGAATCCGCAGGTCAGTTTCGTTTATGTCGAGCAAGTCCCAGAGATGGAACCGTGAATCGGTGATTTCACCGTCTACTAGAAAGGTCTGTGCTTGGACTGACTCTAGGCATTTCGTTAGCCGAGAGTCGATTGGAATAAGCTGGCCGAGTTTGTTGATTCCCGAATATTGGCCGTCCATCTTTTGTACGGCCAGTCGTCGCCCGTCAAACTTCTGCTGGAACCACCAAGACGCATCCTGTACCAACTGCAACGCCTCGGGTTCCTCGATGGGGGTCAACAATTCCGGCGCGTGATCGGAACGCTCTTTGATGGAAGGCAACCCAACGGAAATAGGCGTATCGCGGTTGGTCGTTGCCTGCGCGATACGATAACCCTTGCCCGTCTTTTCTCGAATGATTCGGTCATAGACGCGCTTAGCTTCGTCATAAGCGACGCTGCTCACCTTCCTATCGCTTTGCAAAGCTGAACCACGGCGCCCCCATTGCGCATTGACCGACCACTGTTCTTCAACGCTTTCCAATTGGAGGTGATACACCTTGTCCGAACTACCTTGCTGGAAATACAACTCAATTGTTTCTATCTCCTTCACGCACTCTTGCAACGGCTTCGCTGCTTCTTTCGTGCTCATTTCTCTTCTCCTTTTTTTCTGATTTCTAGGAAATCTCAGTACTCTTCGGGCAAAAGAATCGTGGTGACACTGCGGTCGGCTTCGGTGATGACGTAAAGGGCTTCGCCCGCTGACGTGTTGTAGCGGCTGAGAACCCGGAAGCCTCGGTCGAGGCTGAGTGCGTTTTCTTGGCGGTCTTCTTCGCACAGGTCGCCCCAATCGCCCTGAAGGTGCCGGGCGAGGAACTCCTGCGGCTGTTGTCCCGCCTTTTGGAGAGCGGTCAATGCGCCGGGTGTTGCAACGACTTGACCTAGAGAAAAGAGACTGTGTTTCGTGATTGGTTGCATTTGGAACTCCTTTGAAGGGTTTTTATTTTTGCTTCCCAGGCAACGCGGAGCGGTGCATGAAAAACAAATGCTCTTCCTAGCCGTCCCAGGCGCTTCGCCGTCCGCGCTGTCAAGGCCGCGCAGTTTGCGTTCATCGGAGCGAAGCGCAGAGCCTTGACAGAAGAAGCGGGCGGTGAGGCGCAGTCTTTCGGCGGGAAGAGCAATTGAAATTTGTAAAAAGGGTTTTTACCGAACGGAAGGTTTTGAATTTGGGAAGACACACCCTGCCGTCATCGTTTGCAGGGTGTCTTGGCCTTCTGAGACAGGAAAGTTAGAGTAGTTAAGGATGTTGAGTGGAAGGAAGTTTTAGGCGGCCTGATCGTCTGTCTGAACGGCGGGCAATTCATCAGTGAGTTGTTCGCCACGGTCGAGCTTCCCGATCTTGGCTAAGTGAATTTCGGCAAGCCTGTGGTCCAGTTCGGGGTGCTCCTTATCGGAGATCATGCGGTATCGCAGCTCGCCTTCGGCGGAGATGTGGTTTCCACGCTTGAGAGTGCCTGCGAACTTCGCCAGGTTCCCCCAGGCAACCAGTCGGTGCCATTCGGTACGTTCGACGTTTTCCTTGGATTCCTTAGCGCGCCATCGAACAGTGGTTGCTAAGTTGAGGATCACGTAGGGCGTATTGTTTCGAGCTGTGCGCTTCTCGGCGTTCTGCCCGAGGAAGCCGATTAATCGAACGGAATTGTCGTACATGGATTCCCTCCTTAGGTGGTGTACAGCGCCATCTATGATACTATATGTATAGCGGCATGGGAATAGTTGTTTTGTCCACAAAGAGGCAAGTGAACGGCTCGACCTAAGAGGAGCAAGGGAGATTTGACGATGGGGCCGATGGAGGAGAGTTGGAAAAATTACGAACGGGACCGGCGACGCCTGAACGCACGTTTGGGCCTGACGGTTTTCGCGCTTCTTCCACTGCCAGCGATCTTGATTGCTGTTGGACTTTCTCCTCTGAGGATGTTGCTGGCAGTAGCGTCGTTGGGCATGGGCATAGGAATTCTGTATCCGATGTGGTGGCGAACGAAGCACAATCCATTCCGTGCCACGGCAATCGAGGCGCGTAGACGCCGGATTGCCTGGGTCTGCCGGCCGGTTGGATTTCTCTGCGGCCTCGCAGCGACGTTGTTCTGGTGCGTGGGTGGGGCAGCCGCCGAATTTGGCGGTGTGGCATTCGGCGTTGCGGCTGCATTACTGTTGTGGTTCTCATATTTTTCCGACAAGAAGGCGGAGCAAGATTTGCCGTCCACCAGCGATTGAGTCGCGTCTGAAACACCAATTCAACCTGAGTCGTTAGTCGCGAACTGAAGTTACAGGGTGCCGAGTTCCACGGAGCAAGGCGTCCGCGGGTCATTTGGGTGCCTTGAGGCGTCCGCGGGCGACCACTCCTGGAAATTTAGCTTGTGTGCTTAGGAGCTATTGTGCTAAACTGTTCTTGAAAGGAGTACGCCTATGCCACCAAGCAGTTTCGGAGACCTTCTCCGCCAGTTTCGGCGCGGATCGGGCAAGACGTTGGGGGACGTTGCACGCATGTTGGGCGTATCCACTGTCTACCTTTCCGATGTCGAGCGAGGAAACCGCAAACCGTTCGCAAGAGAGCGCATTCTCAAGATCGCTGAATTTCTTGAAAAGGAACCCAGTGAGTTGCTTGAGGCGGCTGATTGTGAACGCGGGGTAATCGAGTATGACATCAATAGCGACCGCCCGCTGGAAGCCAGAGTAGTAGGGGAACTCGTAACAGGACTTGCGCGGGGCGGTATTTCAGACGAGCAGCTCGGAAAAATTCAGGAAATCCTGAAGGAGCAAGACAAATGACAAATGTGCTCTCCGGTATACGGGCGGATCGACGACTCAGCTATCGCAAGCTGGAGAGCATCGCACGCCATGTACGAACCTACCTAAACCTTCCCCCCAATCAGGCTATCGACGCACATCACCTCTTTGAGAATCTTGATCAGATCCGCATCAAGACGATGGCTGGGCAGATAATTCCCTTGCGCGAACGAGTAGACAACCTGCAGGACACTGAGGGCTACACTCGGTATGACGAGCAAAAAAAGATGATGGAAATTGTCGCATCAGCAGATGCCTATGCAGGATTGGAAATGGGACTTCCCCGTTCGGCCTATTTTGTTGCGCATGAGCTAGGTCACTGCGTACTTCATACAGATCAATTGGTGCGTCTCGCACGACTACCAACTACACAGCAGCAGGCTGCCTTTCACAGAGGCCGAGCCGATCACAAGACCTACGAAGACACGGAATGGCAAGCCAACGCATTTGCGAGCGCGCTCCTCATGCCAGCACAGGGAATCCGAGAGCTAGAAGAGGAGCAACAGTCGATCAACACTCCCATGATCGCAACCCAATTTCGAGTTTCCCTTGAGGCTGCTAGGTACCGACTAGACCTCTATCAGGAACGGAGGGAAGAACTACTGAGATAAATTCGTCGGTCATCGTGCAAGAGGCCCCAGGGTAGAAGCCTGGGGCCTCGGGTGGCAATCAGCCTGACGGCCATTGCGAGTTGCTCTTACACCGACCCAAGCTTAGTCCAGCTTGGGTTTCCTCTGCAACTCCCACGATTCCAAAGAGCGGGCGGGAAGCCAACCCTCATGCGTTGGCGTCACGAAGTCGCCTTCTCCGGCGATCACGCCGGACTATGTTCCTTTGGAGGAACCAGTTATGGCAAAGAAGAGAATTGTTTGTATCAAGAAAGCCCCGACTCATCTCGATCCGAATACTCACATCACTTCTGTGGGAATTGGGAATGAGAGCGGTTGGTTGGAGCAGCTGCCAGTCAGTGATGTTATCCGGCAACTCCAGACCCCCTGGGGAGACCGCTATTACGTTCACGGGTCTGACGGGTCGCAAGCCGACGTTCGCATCGGAAAGTGTGCCTTTTGTGCTCATGCGCACACTTTCATCCGAACGACTCCCGATCACTCATTACTAGACAACCTTCTTTACATGCCGGAGTGCGTGGCGTAAGCCATGTTCTCCGGAGAACTCAAAGAAAGCAGAGAGGAAAACAAATATGTCAATCCGTGAATTTGATGCACACGAATGGAAGAAGAAACCGCAACGAGTCAGCTTTAGGACCAGGGACGGCGAGAAGGTTCGATTTGTTGCGAGAAAAGAGCAGCGGGTACCTGTTCACGTACGATTCAAAACAAACGACCGCAAGGCGCGCTAGCGGTAGGCTCTCCTCGATCCAGCAACGTGGTCACATCTCGCTTCGAGGAGAGCCTTAACAACGTTTCAATAGCAAAGAAACAGCGAACAAAAATCGCTAAGAAAGGTTAGTCAACCAACATGGGCCAGCCCAAGAATTTCCGAAAAATCCCGGAAGCCATACTCGACAAGATCGAGAGGTTGAAGAAAGACAGCTTGGTCGCGGCTTGCGTCCGGAAGGTCCCTGCGTCAGTTATTCGCCGTGGCGACTTTGAGCACTTGGGGATTGTCCTGAAAGGTACAAAGATAGAATTTCGCGAGTCGCAGGTGCCGCCATTTGACCAGGGAAAGTACTCGAAACTGAACGTCGAAGGCGAAGAGATCGTCCGCAATGATTTGCCGTTAGAAACGCACTCTCATACGGTCGAGGCACCTGATTGGGGCCGCCGGGGATACGGGACACATCCGGTTGAACTGCCCCATAAGGCGTACCCGCGTGAGCATATTCCGCCGACTGAGAATGAAATTGCTATCGAGTTGCTCGGCAAAGAAGATGAACACGAACCGGTCTTCGTGCTCAAGTTCGTGGTATCCGAAGTGATGGATAGGTCAAAACGAAAGTTCCAAAAGCGCTTGCTCTTCAATTTGAACCTGCTTTTGGAGAATGCAGGCGCCGCCGACGTGTTTCAATCGGATGCAAAATTTGAAGACTACATGAAAACGCTCTACGTCCATTGGGAGATTCTTCCGCCGGGGGAGCGCGACGCGAACATTGCAAAGATTCTTCAGCATTTGCCGGATACCCCTGAAGTTCGCAAAAAGATTCTTGACAGATACGAGTTTCTCGAAAAGCTCAACCCTGAGAACTTCGTTCAGGGATTGGGTGGATTCAAACGATATTTCGGAGCTAAATTTTCGGACCGCCTAGTTGTCTTCGAAAATATGGAATATGGCAACGCGGTCTATGCGATGTTTGCAGATTGGAAAGATCAGAGTAAGAAGACGCGGCAGGAATTGCTTGCTAGCGGCCGGGAAGGTAAGGATTTTATCCGGGTTCCGCATTTGAAAGGCTGGAAGAGCAAGGTTAAGGAAATTGTCCGGGAGCGACGTGTCGACGGTGAGGAGCGAACGAGCAGCGGCGGAGTTGCATAAACGCGCGAGTAAACAAGGGCTACAACCAGTCCGCGGAACGGCGCGAGCACTCACACTTCGGATTTGTTTGCGCGCTCATTTTCCAAAACACATAGCAACCGCGGCGCAAACGCGGTGAACTGCAACGCAGAAAGAAAGGAGGCCCCTAGAAAGGGGCCTCCTCGCCGTTGGCCGGCAGGTCAGGCGGCGCCGCATTCGCGTCGCGCTTTTCGGCGCGGTCGAGCTTGCCGATCTTGCTGAGGTGGATCTCCGCGAGACGAACCTTGACCTTCTTGTGCTTCTTATCGTTGAACTCGCGGTAGCGCAGCTCGCCTTCCACCGAGAGGTGCGTGCCCTTTTTCAGAGTGCCGGCGAACGTCGAAAGATTGGCCCACGCGATCATCCGGTGCCATTCGGTACGGTTCACGTACTCGCCCGATTTCTTGTCCTTCCAAGACGCTTGCGTGGCGAGCGATAGAACGGTGTATTCGTTCCCGCTCTTAGTGCTTTTCACTTCGGCGTCCTTTCCCAAAAATCCAATTAACCTCACGGTGTTGTCGTACATCGAAAATTCTCCTTTGATGCCCTGAGTCTCTCAAGGCACACCACCCGGAGGGCGCGAGTGTGAGACAGCTCCCAAGTGCCAAGGTCTGCTTTCTTGGAGGGTGCCCGCAGAGTGGGAGGAACCAAGACCTCATAGGGGCGCTCCTGCGAAGCAGAAGACCGCCGCGCCGCCGGGCGCTGGATTGTTTGCACTCACGGTGCTTGAGAGTGAAAGCGGCTGAATAAGGAGTTAAGACGACGACACCGTTGAGGTGAGATTGTTTGGCGGCCGAAGTATAGAGGATGCGGAACGCGCGATGTAGCTCTCGCTACGCTGATTTGGAAAGGGGAGGGCGGATCAGTATGTGAACAGTCTGATTCGCGTGGCGCGCCATATTGTTGTGGGCACCGCCGCAAAAAGGGGCACATCGAGTGCGAACGGCGAGTACATTGAGGTACCGCAGACAAGAGTAAAGGTGGGTCGCGGAGTCTCAGCCGGAAAGAACGGCTGCTCTTCGCATGGCAAGCCGCGATGCTAGCGCTTTGCCATTTTCTGAGCCATGTAGAGGAGCAGCTTGCGATCTTCGTCCTCCGTCTTGGCCAACAGACGCCTGAGCTTCCCGAGATAGCGTGCATCCTTCCCCGAACTGCCCCAAGCGATGTCATCGGATGACTTCCGCTTCGGAAGATTAGGCAGTTTGGGCGGCTCCTCGCCATCATAGAAGAGCTGGTACATCGGAATTTCCATCGCGCGGGCCAGCTTTTCCAATGTTTCTATGGCCGGGACCGTGTGTCCATTTTCGACCCGCGAAATGTAGCACCGAAGAAGGCCAGTCCTCTTTTCAATGTCCCCTTGCGACAGCTTTTTCTGCTCTCGCATATCACGCAGACGGTCTCCAATAATCACGGTGACGTTGCCTCCTCAGCCAGATTATGTCCGCCAACACTGTAACTCCGAATGCGGCATCTAGTCATTCCTCGCGTCGTGCTCCGGGCTGGCGAGTGGACGACCGAATCTTGTACTTCAGCAATCGATGCGTGGAGCCAGCGGTCTTGAGCTGTTCAAAGCCCCATTCCAAAATCAGCTCGCCTAAATTTCCAAGCGTGCGCTTCTCTTGCGCAGCAAACGCCGCAAGTTCATCCCGAAAAGCTTGATGGACCTTAAAACTGACTTGAGCCTTCCATTCACCCATTGTTAAGCCTTTGATCTCTACAGGTGTGGTTCAACCTCTTGCCGTTGCGTTCGAGCAATTTGACTGTGCTTCCCGCGACTTTCACTCGCTCGAAGGCCCATTCCAACAAAATAGCTCCAAAGTTTCCGAGCGAGCGGTGCTCCTGCTCGGCGAATCGAATCATTTCGTCCCTTAGCTCTGGCCGGAGCCTCACGGTGACGCCAATCTTCCAGACGCCCATCAGCGCTTGCTCGACTTTTCGAGTTCCGCCACTTTGTCCATGAACTCGCCAAGTTCCACGCCGAGCCCATCGGCCAATTGCTGAAGTCGTGGCAACGTCATGTCTTTCACCTGCCCGCGTTCGAGCTGAAGTATGGCTCGGACCGGAAACCTGCATCGTCTGCTGAGTTCCACTCTCGTCATCTTCTTCTTTGCCCGGTAGAACTTCGTGGCATCTGCGAGAGGCCGTGCAATCTCCACATCCTCTACGCCTATCCAGCGGTTGACCAAATCCAGATCAGCGGCTTTGACCTTCCTGTGTGCCCTGAACGCTGCCGCGACGCGCACGAAGGCGTCGTGCAGTGCTTTCACTTCGTCAATGGGTGGTAGGGGCTGGTTCTTGGATATTCTGGTTAGCAACCATTTCGTGAAGAGCAGGGAGCCTCGGTCATCTACCTTGGCGATGATCGCCTTGAGTTCTGCACGGACTGCTTCATCGTCGATCTCTTCTCTCATCAGTCGTGCCGCCTGTAGTACTGCCTCAAGATCACGTCGTCACCGGACGACATGTCCGAATACTCGACACCAACGAGTTCAACAGTCGGTTCGTATTGGATCGAGAAGTTGGTGCCGTCCAAGAAGCGAATCGAGATGAACAGGATGTTCTCTTCGAGCCAGTGCTTGATGAAGTCCACCTTCTTGCCGTGGATCGCCTTGTACCGCCGTCGATGCTTGTCTTCGCGCTTCCTGATACGGTTGTCTGTCTTTCGTAGCTCCGCCGCGTTGATTTTACTTTTCATCAAAGTCCTCCAGCCGCTCAGGTATGAACGGAAAGGCAATCCTGAACAGCTTGCAGAAAAGCGGACGAGGTAGGACAAAAGAAATTAAAGTGGTCGCAATTACGGACAGCACAACGCATGCGACAAGTTGCTCAAATGGGGAGATCGGCGGCGTCTCGATACCAGGTGGTGGGGTCGGCAATTGAAGCATATCCGCATCGTCCTCGCGCATTAAGGCCCGCGGGATACGCTGCTCGTGAACTAGAACGCCGTCGCGTGTCCAGTGGACTCGGTGGATGCTGGTGTTACCAGCCGTCACCGTTTCCCGCTGAGCCATAGCATATCACAATGTTGCCTCTAGTTGTATGCCACACAATTGTCGGTGGACGAAGTGAGGCGCTGACTTCACACTCGGCACAATGCAGCCAAATAGGACGCTACGCGCCCTCGCAACCCGAATCAAAGAACTGCGCGACCAGAAGGGCATTAGCCAAGAAGAGCTGGCCCATCGTGCTGGACTGAGCCGCACTGGGATGGGTTTTCTTGAAACCGGAAAAAGGTGGCCGCGCCTCGACACTTTGATGAAGGTAGCGGACGGACTAAATATCACGCTTGATGAATTGTTGAAGGGACTCCACAAGCCTAGCAGGCGACGGTGAGAGACTTGCGGGCTTCAGCTCCTGTCGAAGAGCCAGGATTGTTGTCCCATTTGCCGGTGCGGCTGGATTTTAGGCAGTGCGTCAACACCCCAGAGAGTGCGGAACAGCTCGACCGTTGCTGGCCCATTACCTGCGTAGTGGTTATTTGCAAAAGCCAGAATCATGATGTGGCGCTCGTGCACTTTCTTTAAGAGACCGACCCATTCGAAAAGATCAGCTTCCCGGTCAACAATCACCTTGTCCCAAGTTTTGGTCTTTTCCTCAATCCCCTTGCGGTCGCCCAACCAACGAACATAGGTGAAGTCAGCCGTTATCAAGTCGAGATCGTTTGTCAGCTCCCACGGCCTGGGCATCCAACTTTGGTCTATCAGCGCCAGAGCGACGCCGTGCTCCCGCAACACGTCGGCAAACTTAGGTACCAACCAATCTCTATTACGAATCTCGACCGCAAATTTGCGATCCTTCGGAAGTTTTTTCAGGAAGGGAATCAACCGCTCAAGAAAATCGTCGAGAGACTTAAACGAATACTTGTCGAACTTTCCGAATTGAAACAACAGCGGGCCGAGCTTTTCCCCCAGCGTCTCCATTGTCGTCAGAAACATTTTGAACTCTGCATCACAATCTTTCAGCACCTTCTTGTGTGTAATCTCCCGAGGTACTTTGGCAGCGAAGAGAAATCCTTCTGGCGTCTTAGAATTCCAGCTGCGAACTGTGCCGATCCGCGGCGTCCCATAGAACGTGGAGTCAACCTCAACCACATCGAAGTGTTGGGCGTAATAGGGCAAATAGTCCGCAGCCTTTAGATTTTTGGGATAGAACGTGCCGGGCCACCCTGCCGCAGTAAATGCGGATGTCCCCAGCCGAATGGATGGATTTGTCATCGAATCAAAGTCACGCGCGGTTAGCCGGTTGATCGACAGTTTGATCCGCTGTGAAGGCATGGACCGTCACCGTTTCTACCTCAGTACTTGAGCGCGACGCGCGCCCGTCGCTTGGTCTCACCTGTCACCTTCATTTTCAGCATCCGCCCCATATACCCCTGGTTTTTGAAATAGTTCGCGTAGGTCAAGTCTTCGCCCTCTCGCGTCGAATAACCTCGCGATTCCTTTTTGAAGGCAACAAGGATTTGATCAATGCACACTTTCGTCAGCTTGCGCCAGTGATTAAAGTGCGTCGGATAGTACTCCGGCCACTGTCCGACAAGTTGAGCAGTTAAATCGGGATCGCCCCACCTTGCACCGACCTCCGACAGAGCATGGACTACGAGGCTGAAGAGGGCAAAATATTCGTAAGACCTCAAACTTCGGATATAAACCTTGTCGCCCGCTAAGGATCTCCGAGCTTCCCACAACGCCACATCCAAAACGTGAAGCTGGAAAGCTAGCTCAGCTGGAGTTTCACGAATCTTTTCATAAAGCTCACCCTCGAATAAGTCTCCTACGTTTTTTGCAACGGCGGGACCTAAGCGCGGCTTGGACCAGTAAAAACTCGAAATTAGCTGCGTAAGCCATTTGATGCTTGTCCCATACTTTATACCCACGCTTCGCAGTTCACGGCTCCGCTGCGCCCATTCGCGATTGCGGCGTTCATAGAAAAATCCTTTATTGCGGAAGAAGCGAAACAAATCCAATTGAAAATCATCGTTTGAAGCTAAATCCCAGCTCTTGATCGGATTCTGCTGATTGCTACGTACTGCAATTTTCCCGATCACTTCTTTGCGACGCTCGATTTTCCGCTCGAGCCCCTCCCCCTTCGGGGGCTCGATCTCAATGACTCGAACCATCACGCGGGCATTGGCCGACGGATTTGGCACGTCCCGGATGCTATGTAGGGTCTGCGATCCATTCACGACGCGAGGATTTTCTAATGTCAGTACTTTTTGGCCTGGATCGTAGTGCTGCTTTTCGCAAAGCATCGTGATTCCATTGTTGCTGAACGCGAACTCTTTCGGGTTAGTCTTAAACGTGTCCCGGATACCGCGGTTCACATCTGAGCGCGAAATGCTGATAGCGACCCGGACATTCCGGTTGAATAGCAGGTCAAAAGGATCACTCTCCATATACCGGATGAAGTCCACCAAGCGCGCAAACACGATGGAAGTCGCCACCTCAGTATCAGACTGATCCGCTGGAAGGAGTGCGTTGATCCCGCTAAGGCTAATTGGCGGTGTGCGGGGCATGGCTCCGTCGATGTCGTCAACGAGACACTGTATAAGGTCATCCAAATGAAAGACCTTAAGCGCAGGGATGTTTCTCACCTGCTCAAAGTGAGCGTCATTGCAACGATGATTGGTGACGAACATTAATTCAGCTGCACCGTTGTCGTATCGTTCAAAGAGCTGCCTGTACCGCGGCCTTAGCTCAGGCTTTACGGCTTTTTCTAGGTAGGGTGCGCGAGCAGGGCGGTTCTCAAAGGCTTGCCAAAAATACTTGATCTCCTGATAGAAGGAAGGCGGTGCAATCTTGTTGAATTCCTTAGTGAATTTCGTGTTTAGGACATGATGAAGGACGGTCTTGCCGTTGTCGGTGGCAAAGAACAAATCAATTTTTCCATCTTTCGCGCCGTCGGACACAAAAATATCGCGCGGGTTCATAAAAAACAACTCGGCAAACCACCGACCAAATGCTTGGGGCTCGCCATCAAGATTTCGTTTCTGTGTTTCCTTAACCTGTTCCAGCATGAACTCAAACAGATCGCTCTTTTCCTGGGCTGGCATCCCCTTCTCCTATGCCGAGTATCAGTGAATTAAGGATTGACACTCTGAATTCGATATTGAACGTCGACTAGTCCGCTTGGGGAGAGTTGAAGAACGAGCACTCCATCAAACACCTCTTCTTTTCCGTTCGGTTCTAAATATTTTGTGAGCAACAAACTACCAGTCGAGTCCTTAATGTCAATCCGCGTTTTGAGCTTTGGATCTAAACAACTCCCCGTCGCAACGGTAACATCGAGAGATAGCTGCTTCTCTTCACCCGGCTTAATTTGTTTCGCATCCCGTACAGGGGCATGGCACGAATCCACTGGAACAGACCGTTTCTCACGCATAAAGACGTTTGCAACATAGACGTTCGATGATCCGTTTCGCCCGTCGCAATAGAGCCTCAGGCATCCGCCGCCCAGCTTGGAAACTTCCCAGTAGTTTGAACCGTTGGCTATAACGTGGCCTCGATCCGTCATTCCTGAATCAAAACCATCGTAAGCGTCGGCATCAACAACCCACCCGGTCTCAGCCATCGGGCACACATCCAGGTGACTGTTGACAGGTCCTCCATTTGATTCTGTGTAGAAGCTGTGCGGGCCTTTGTCGGTATCCTTCGACAAAGGATGCGGAATTGTTTTTCGTTCGATCTGGTTCCCGGAAACCACCGTCGACGCTTCAATTTCAAAGGGTTTCCCGAGCGAGGGGATCGACAAATGCAGTTTTGAATCCGGTGGCGCGGCTGTAACGAGCTTCGCTGGATTGAACCAATAGACGAGAACAAAGAGCGCGAGGGCTCCTCCAGCTTTCACATACGGGCCCGCCGTGACTGAGATCAATCCCGGCAGGAGAGCTCCAACACCAGCGGCCGCAAGCGCCAAAACCACGCGAAAAGTAAACCATTGCGTCGGCGTAGGACTTGGCACAAACAATGCGATGGCGAGCATCACGACGACAAAGACGACGCCGAAGGCGAACGCGAGCAATCGCTCGGTGGCCTGAGAAGTAGGCTTCACATTCCCTCCGCTAGTTATCTTATTATTTACGTTCATTTCGCGAGCAAAAAACTGTTGAACAACTACCTGCTGATCCCCTGAAAGACGATAGGCATAGTCAGGAGGCTGGGATGGAGCAAAGTCGCTTTGTTGATCGTGGAATACGGCGTTCTTAAATTCCTTCTTGTTGATTCTAAATGTCGTGTCGAGTTGAAAATCGAACGATCCATGCGAGGAACGACATTCCAAATACAAAACGAACCTATGTCGCTCCTTGTCCTTTATAACGGTCTTGCCGTAGGGACGAGACGATCGCGGGTCTGCAAATTGTACAGCCTCTGGGATCGCGAACTCGGGCAGGGATAACGCATAATAACTAAGCTCGCCTCTCGTTGTCGGGATACCTAGCCATGACGTGTGAAATTTGTAGAGCCCATTCTCGTTCTTAAATCGCGTTTCCGATAACTTCCGCACTTTGCCAGTTGCGAAACCGTCTTTGAATGACTGCTCGTCTTTGGGATCTAAGAAATGAAATGGTCCAACCCGAGGGTCGGCATACTCGTTGGCAAATGCTACCGTCATGCTCGTTGTGAACTCCGGTCGCATCTGGAATGTCAGTAGATGTCCGTCAGGTTCAAGCTGCTCAACGAGGACTGCGGAGACGTTCATTTGATGAACCTCGATCAAATTCCTGATTCAAATCCCGCGGGAAGCTATGACATCGCGTGAATACCAATTGAGTCAATCATCGACGAGAACGTACACCCAAGCAAATGTTACTTTGAAAGCCTAGCGTGTGCCCCCGGTTGGCTCCAAACACCGGCGCCAGTCCCACAGATTGTTCCCGCATTTGCCTCTTTAACCCTAGGCTGCCAAGTGGGGTCGAATCATACGCCAAGCTATAGTGAGTGTTTTGGTAAGCATAAAGTGGCCACCCTGGCCACTCTATGCCTCAGTCACCGTGTTGTGTCAGTTCTGAAACCCCACCGGCTGTCAGCATTGATCCCTTCACGGGCGACGCTATAGGATCACCATGTTCCCGGCTCAACTCGAATTTTGGGGCTGACCGCTTTTCAACCATTAGAGACCTCCTGTATTACAAAAGGGAGGGCGCTCTTGACTCTTCGCCTTTTGTTCGCCTAGTATCTTACCAGCATCGAGGGCCGAGGGCACGTCGTCATGAGCTTATCCATTGCAGCAGCGAAAACGGAACAACCGGCAACGCCGAACCCTTGGATTCTCCCCGAACGCACCCTCACCGTCTTGTACGGCTGCCCTGAAATCCAGCGGCTCTCGCATTACTTCCTTCCGAGAATTCTGCTCCACCAAAAACGGATTTTGTATTTAGACGGTGCGAATCAGATCAGTCCACTGCTCATCGCCCGCTTTGCCAGGGGGCGTGGTCTCGAACCGTCCGTGTTCAATAACCTCATTCGCATCGCACGCGCCTTTACCTGCTTTCAACTCACCGAACTCATCCGGCGCGTTCCAAAAATGCTTGCGACGTTTTCCGCCGATGTCCTGATCGTCACGGCCTTGCCGGATTTATATTTCGACGAGGATGTGCGAGACCGCCCAGCGCGCGTTTCCTTTGAACATGCGCTCGAAGGCTTGCAGCAGCTTGCGCCGCTCCAGCTCTCCATCGCCGTTTTTTCCGATGTCACCTCGTTCAAGACAAAACGGCACGATTTCTTCAAGAAACTCCGCAGCCAGGCAGACCACATCTTGAAAGTCGAATCCGGCTCCGAAAGCTCCCTTTCCTTTACCCGCGAGAAAGATACACCGCTCTTATCAGCTTGAACGGAAAGTACGAGGCGCACTATGGGTAGAACCGTCCCTACATTTGTCCAATTGATCGAACAAAACGCGGAACGCTGGAAGAAATTCCGGCGGGCTCTGCGGCGCGAGGACCAACCGCATTTCGATCGGCTTTTTATCCGCGTGCGGTGCTACACCCAAGCCGCCACCTACCAGTGTCACGACAATCCGATGGAAGCCATTCTGCTTTCCATTGCCCTCGACCAGGAAAAACGGCTTAACGCCGTGGAGAAAGTTCTACAGAACGCGGGGGTGCTTTGTGACATTGCGGCAAGGATGGATTCTCGACCTCTACCCGAACCGTCACGGGATGACGTTGTGGCTGATCGACCGGAACCAGTCGCACTACCGTTTGACCGATAGTTTCGCGCCGGCGTTTTACGTTTCGGGGGACCACGAACGACTTGTCCAATTGCAGGACGCTGCTCAACACCAAACCACAGAATTGCGCACGCGCTTCACGGAGCGCACGGACTTGTGGCTCAATGCGCCACGCACCGTCCTTGAAGTTTCTGTTCTCTGTCCGATCGATTTTATGGGCTGGGGGCGCTGGGTCCACAAGCGCGACTCGCGCTTGCAGCTCTACAACAGCGACCTTATGGTCGCGTCGCTCTACTGCTGGGAGAAACGAATCTTTCCGCTGGCGAATGTCGAAGTCGAAACCGACGACGAGGGGAAAATCCAATCCATCGAATGCCGCGATGATGAATGGGCTCTCAATTATGAAATGCCACCTCTCAAGATCATGCAGATTCGGCTCGCCGGACAATCGCGGATCGATCCCACGCACGGCCGCCGCGCCGCGCTAGAAATTGAAATGGATGGGACGTGCTGGGAACTCGACGAGGCAGGCGAGCCTCCCGCGCTAGGATTTGCGCGATTGGTCAAGCGGCAAGACCCCGACGTGATCCTTTCCGAATGGGGCGATTCCACCATTCTACCGCTACTTCGCCAGCAGGCCGAACGCTTGAAGGTTTCGCTGCCCTTGAACCGCGATGAGTCGGCATCTGTCCAACAGTCGAAGGGGCGCAGTTACACGAGCTACGGAAGAATTTTGTTCAAGGCGAGTGCAACAACTCTTTTTGGCCGTATCCATGTGGACAAGCAGAATTCGTTCATTTCAGAGAAGTGCGATTTTGCAGGGCTGTGGGAACTCGCCCGTATCACGAAGCTTCCAATTCAATACGCGGCGCGGACGACAACAGGCACCGGCATTTCCTATATGCAGATGGAACTCGCCCATCGCGACGGCGTACTGATTCCCGAACAGAAAGCCGAGCCCGAAGACCCCAAACATCCCGATGAACTACTGTGCGCCGACCGCGGCGGTTTAGTGTTTGTACCGAAACTCGGCTTCACGGCTAATGTTGCGGAACTCGACTTCGTAAGCCAGTTTCCCAGCATCATGGCGCGGTTCAACATCTCACCCGAAACCGTCAACTGCCCCTGCTGCCCCGACGCTCCTCGCATTCCCGAACTCGCCTATCGCATCTGCGAAAAAAGGCGAGGCATCACCGGCCGCGTTGTCGAACGCCTGATTGCCAAGCGTGGCGAACTCAAGAAATTACAGAAGACTTCCCCGCCCGACACCGCCCTGCGTTTCAAACTGCAACGCGATTCAATGAAATGGCTTCTCGTCTGTTGCTTTGGCTACACGGGGTACAAGAACGCTCGTTTCGGAAAAATCGAAGCGCACGAAGCCATCAACGCCGTCGCGCGCGAAACCCTTCTGGTCGCGAAAGAGATTGCAGAAAACGATGGGTTTCAACTCATCCATGCATTGGTGGACTCGCTCTACGTTTGGAAAGAAGGAGCCACACGAGAAGACTTCGAGCGGTTGGCTAACCAAATTGAAACCAAAACACGCCTCCCTCTCGCGATTGAGTCCGTGTACCGCTATGTCGTTTTTCTACCCTCGAAACAATATGCAGACGTGCCCGTGCCAAACCGTTTCTTTGCTGTTGGCGAAGACGGGGAATTGAAAGTCCGTGGCCTGGAATGCCGCCGCCATGACACAGCGCCCCTACTAAAAAGGATGCAGAGTGAGGTATTGGCGATCCTCGCGGAGGCGCACGACTTTGACTCGTACGTTCACAAGATCGAGAGCGCGCGCACGGTTCTAGCGGATTACCAGGAGCGTCTTTCGAGCGGAAATGTGGACATTCGAGAACTCACCGTTAGCAAGCGCATCACGAAAGAGCCGCGCGACTACAAGAAAGCGAGTGTCACCGCGATTGCCGCGCAGCAACTCTTCGGTAGCGGCGTAAAACTGCGGCCCGGACAGACCGTCGAATACGTGATTACGGACAGCGAATCCAGCGTACCGAATGACCGCGTTCGGGCCTTTGCTCTATGGGAAGGATGGTTCGGTTACGACCGCAAGAAATATGCGGCGATGCTACGGGAAGCGTTTGAACCATTTGTCCTGTGCCTGCCTAAGACTGCGGAAGAGAATCTTTTGACTGATTCGCTCACCGAAGAAGAACTGAAACAGTTTCCCCTCTTTGCCGCTTTAACAATGACCCGCTCCTGAATCCACAACCCCAGGTGCAACGTTAGAAGAATATCCACCCTCAAAAAGAATGTGCTTTTCATGGTGCTATATATATAGTAGCATGTGTTCTAGGAGATGGCGTCACCAAGGGGAATCCCATGGTAGCTGTGCAGGTTCCGCCGATTCAACCGATCGCGGTGACAATCGAACAGGCCGCGAAACTCATCGGCACCAACGATAAACAGATTCGCCGGGCAATATACGCCCGCGAACTCCCGGCAGTCCGTCTTGGCAAATCCTACAGTATCGCGATTACCGATCTGACCAAATGGTTCGAGCACAAGAAGAAGTTTGCTTGAGACAACGATGTACTAGACTACAACAAGCCTGGTGATTAGGAGAGTTGACTGCTCTATGATGCTCGGTGGGAGACAAGACCCACGCGGTGAAGGGGGGTGAGCTGATGCGAACTCGCGGTGAAGGCGGACTCGAAAAAATCGGTGAGATCTGGTACTTCACGTTTTACAACCTGAAAGGGAAACAGGTGCGTCGGTCGTCCAAGTCCAAACTCAAATCAGTAGCGATAGCGATGCTGCAAGACGCGCAAGATGCCATGAAGAACGGTACAGAGGCAGCCTGGATCCACAAACTCAAGTACGAGGACATCCGAGCCATCCTAGTCGCTGACTACCTTGACAGCGGCAAAGCGACGATGAAGGACGATGAGTTGCTCATTTCCGGTCGCAAGGGAGTGCTCAAGACACTCGATGATTTCTTCGGCGGAATGAAAGTTCAAGCCATCACGACGGATGTGCTCCGCAAGTTCGTCGCTCACCGCAAGGACGACGATGAGGTCGAGGGTCCGACCGTGAATCGCAACCTCGCCATGATTCGCCGAATGTTTAAACTTGCGCAACGGGAAGGGAAGGTCTCAAACACTCCCTACTTTCCTATGCAGCAAGAGGCGGAGCCACGCGAAGGTTTCGTCGAGCGTAAGGACTTCGAGAAACTACGCGCAGTGATGCCCGTGCCTCTTCATCCGGCACTCACTTTCTGCTACGAAGATGGGTGCCGCACGGGAACCATGAAGAAAATCCTCTGGCAGTGGGTCAACCTCAACAAGCGCGAGATGTACCTCCCCGCTGGCATCATTAAGAACCGCAAGCCACTCACGCTCCCCTTGTCAGCCGAACTCGTCAGGATGCTCAAGAAACTTTTCCGCAAGGACGGTCCCGTATTCGACACGACGAACTTTCGAAAGGAATGGAACAAGGCATGTGTTAAAGTCGGACTCGGAAAGAAGACGGGAAAAGAGTGGTATGCGTATGAGGGTCTCATCCCTCACGACTTCCGCCGCTCTGCCGTCCGCAATTTGATAAATGCAGGAGTGGACCAATCTACGGCGATGAAGATTACGGGACACAGGACGATCCACGTTTTTCAGAGATATAATATTGTGAGCACCGAGCAACTGCATGACGCGATGGCAAAGGTTCGCAAGGCGGTGGGCAAGTGAAAAATTCGTCGCGCATCAACGCAACAACGACGCAAAACGCATTTTCTAAGGAATGTGATGCCGTGCTAACTTCTTCATTGCAATAGCTTTGGGCCCGTAGCTCAGCGGTTAGAGCAGCGGACTCATAATCCGTTGGTCCCAGGTTCAAATCCTGGCGGGCCCACCAACCAATTTTTAAGTCGTGCGTTTGCAATTAGTTGGTTTTCCCGCTTGGTACGTTTTCCTCCAATTCGAGAACATTCGAGAACAAAACTTTCGTAACCCCTTCCACTGCACGCCTTTGCGAGTCAGGGATCACGTGGGCATAGGTGTTGAGCGTCGTTCCAAGGTCCGAATGGCCTAGCAAAGCCTGCGCGGTCTTGATCGACTCTCCTACCTCCGTGAGCAATGTTGCGTGTGTATGCCGGAACGAGTGCCAGGAAACACGCGGCTGTTGGATCCGATCACACGCGGGCGCAAGCACGCGGTTGTAGAGGTTTTTCTGGTTAAGAGGCGTTCCGCTCGGCGTGCAGAACACCAAGTCGTTCGGCGCTCTGCATTTCGTGCTGCCCCGATAGGATTCCAAAAGATCACGAAGGAATCCGCTGATGGGGATAACGCGGTTGCTGCTGCGAGTTTTCGGCGGACCAAACTCGCCGTCAGAATACGTCTCGGCGACTTGGATCGTGCCGCGAAGCAGGTCCACACGCTTCCATCGAAGAGCGAGGATCTCTCCGATTCGCAGCCCGGTAAGCACCGCAAATTGAACGACGGTGTGGCACGGCTCCGTTAGCTCAGGCAAGAGCTGACGTATCTGATCCGGAGAATAGAATCGAGGGTCCACCCGAATTCCAGTCGAGCGGATGCGGATGCCATGCGCCGGATTCTTGTCGAGATAGCCGCGTTCTATGGCGGACTGCAACACTGCTGAAAATGTTGTTCGAACGCCACGGAGCGTACCGCTCGCATGTCCCTTCTGCCTCAGGTCTGACAGGACTCCCTCAATGTGCGCTCTGCTGATGTCGTAAAGCGAACACTTGCCGAGGGCAGGGATGATGTGCCTGTCGAGTAGGTAGCCGTAATATTTCACCGTGCTCTTCTTCAGCGCCAGGGCGACATTGGGCCGCCATTCCGCTCTAATGAACTCTTCGAGTGAGATGGTTGCGCTAGGCCGACGCTGGCATAGATTAATGGTGGCTGCTTTGTCTTGCAAGAACGCTCGTGCCTGCTGCCGGGTGATCTTGCTGACCGGCCCCAATGTCTCGGCCCGCTGTATCCTCTTCACCGAGCCATCGGGTTGCAGCACGTTCTCTCTCCAGCGAACCACCCACATCTTTCTTCGTTTACCACGGGTCCACAAACAACCTTCTTGATAACGCGGTCGAGTCATACGCTCCTTTCGGCTGACTCTTCCGCCTCTTTCTGCGTCGACAATAATTGTAGCGCTCGCGTCAAGCATGGAAGCGCGCTCCCATGCGCTGACGCTCGATCCACGCCCGAATGTCGGCCTCGCGAAAGCGCCAATACTTTCCGAGACGGTATGCCGGCAATCGTTCCAGCGAGCGCCTGCGAACACGCTCATAGACCCAAGACACAGGGACCTGCAATAGTTGAGCTACTTCCTGCACGTTCAGAAGAGGGCCTTCGTCTCTCTCCATTTTCCCTGTGGCCGCGTTTTGGGACGCGGCATTTAGAGGGCTCTCGGAAACTCTCGCTGACAGCGCATGGGGCTGCGAAATCAGCGAAGTCTCGGAATCTTCTGCCACCAGTGAATCACCGTTCGAATGCGGATCGACTTCCGGGCGCGAGGCATGCTGTCTTGAGGACGCTGTATTCACGCGCTCACCGAATTGGATTGGGCGGCGCTTCATGTTTATTGCGCGGTCTTCGTGAGAGCCTCTCCTTGACTCCGTTCTGGATTTTCGTCGTTGGCGTGGCGGCCTAACCAGAGTTTGAATTCGTCATCGCGTTTGAATAGGACTCTTAGCGCTTCCGTGATGACGTAAGACGGAGTGGAGTTGATGAATTTTGCGTATTGATCGAGCTGCGCTTTCACCGACTCCTCGACTCGCGCTTGGATCGTCACTGACTTTGGTTGCTTGGGTGGTGCCTTGATGATTGCCATGCTTTCTCCTGGTTCCTCCTTTGCTGTTTTGTCTGACATCCTGTCTTACAGAATTTCTGATTCCCTTCTCCGGCGCGGCCAAAACACGAGCTGCGTTTTCCAGAAGCAAGAGGCGGGAGTGACCCCCGAAGCCCGAAGGGATCGGGCCGCACTTTTGCGGCACGATGGGGTCGCTCCCGCCTCTGATCGTGTTTTGGCCGCGCTCCGTTTCCCTGCCGTTTCTGTCGCATCTGCCTGCTCTGTCTGTCGCTTATCCCCATGCCAGGGTGACGCCGGAGGTGAAATCCCCTGGGAAAGATGTCTCTTCGGAACTTTTCACAGGTACGTTTACTGGCTGATGCGGGTGCCGCTCGAACAACGCCGCCTGACCGTTCACGGTTGCTGAAATAAAAGTGACCTGCGAAGGCATCTGGAACTTCAGGCATTCAGATCGCACCGTGTTCTCGGTAATCTCTCCGGCACGCCATCTCTGGTACAGATTCTCCATGCCTGGATTGCCGAATCGCTCTTTTCCCTGATTCATGAACAGCACGTCGTGTTCGCTCAGTTTGCCGTACTGCCTCTCGTCCCACGTTCGCCGCGTACGGAAATAATCAAACAACCCGCGAGGGGCTGCCGGGTTCCAAAGCCGCTGAAACGTCCCATGAAACACCTTCTTGGCGCGCTCGAAATTCGTGTCGCGGGTTGCCACGTAGTAGAAACGGAGCTGCGAAAGCTTGGTGAAGAGCGTCAAGTACGCGTCCAAATGCGTCCTGAAACTGTCCATGCTTTCAAACCCCGGATCGATGAAACTGAATGTCACCACAGGCGGAAGAGAGACGCCAGGGTTATAGAACATGGGGAATTTATCCACGAAATAGCGGTCGGTGAAGTCGCCCTTGATTGCGCCCGAGTAGCGTTTGTGGGGTAGGATTTTCTTGTCGATTCCCAGTTGGTCGCAGAAGAAGGAGAGCTTTTGCTCCTCGGATTCGAGATAAGTGAAGCTCTGATTTCGGAGAATGAAGTCGAGCGCGATGAGCCGCGTTCGGATGTATTCGGTCGAGTGTGTACGCCGAAAACGAACATTCTCCCTGCCAATCGCTTCATAGAGATTCCGCGAGAAGAGATGAAAGACGCGACCATGCCGAAGGTATTCCTTTAAGCTGGCGTGTTTCTTTTCCACAACCTTCTTGGCAAAGACGACGCTGCGTTTGCCGGGTTTCATCTTGATGAACTGAAGGAACTGCTGGCAGGTGAAATACCCGGAATGCGTGGCCACAAGGTAGAGGAAACGGGACTCCTCCTCCGTATAGCCAAAATACCGGAGCGCTTCCGTATGAATGGGGAGGAACTTCATAGGGCAAAAATCCTCGCGCTGATTTCCTGGGTGTCGAGAACGCGGCGCAATTTGGCGTGGTCTTGCTGCCGGGCAAACATGTGAAATCCAGCCTTGGCCTTTTCGCCGAGGCCCTTGGGCCGATAGTCGCGTGTAGCGATTTCGAGATCGAGACGGCGAAGCTCTCTGCATTCGTCCTCGTATTCGATCCGCAAGTCGGGGATAGGAATCTTGTCGTGCACACCTTTCAAGTCGAATTCGTTAGCGACCCGGATTCGTTCGTACGCCAATTTCTTGTTGCGATCGACCTGAGCCATCTTCCTGTAGAGCTCCTGTTTGAGTTCGTAGTCGAGGACGACGCGACGAACCTTGCCGCCCACCTGAGCAATCTCCCGGGCGACTTTGTGATAGAGCCGATAAAGATCAGCGTCGTGGCGTGCTTCCTTGAGTTTGACGAAGCCGTAGTAGACCGCCTGCCGATCGGAAACAAGACGTTCCCGGTCGAGAAGACGATGGCCGCCCTTGGTCAGAGTTAGGATTCTCGTCGCATAGGACGAATGACCTTCGATACTCCGCTGTTGAATCAGTCCCTGCCTGATCAAGTTTCGAAGGTCGGTTTCCATCTTGGAGCGGTCTCCGTGATAGCCCAATCGGGCGAGGTCGTCCTCGGGAACGATGCGGAATTTCCCAAGGTCGGTGAGGGTCTGGACTTCCGACTCCCGCAGGGAATATTCCCGGTTGCGGCCGCGAAAGATCGTTCGTGAACGGTCATCGCCATTGCGTGATTGACTTGCACAATTTTGACCCTCACGATCCTGCCGGATGCGGTGGCCATCCTGAGACCGTGCGTCGATTCGAGGGGCTTTCTCACGTGCGGAATCGCCGTACTTCCTGAGAAATGCCGCGAAGTCACTGATGTCATAGGATCGAGCCACAGTTGTTCCCCTACTGCGTCGAGGCGCGCGAAAGCGGCCGTTCGCACGGCGCTCCGAGTCATCGGCAGTTGAGCTGCGCTTGCGTGGGGCAAGCCGCGAAGGACGCGAGTCCCGCCAGGCATCGGGCAGGAATATGGCGAGGGCTGCCCTTATAGATTTAGAGGGATTATTTTGAAGAAATGCCTCAGAATTTCTTGAAGGGCTTGTTCCAGGTGGGAAATCCTTCAAAACATGAGACTTCTAGGAGAACATGTTCTCCACATCAGCCAGCATTTCCTGCTCATCATGGTGGGAAATGCGAAATCTCACTCCGAATATTGACTTGACGCGAAGCAATCTAAATAGGCGTAGCGACCAGAGAGATTGCAACAGATTTGTCAAATGGGCCTTTCGCTGACGCTTACGCTCAGCTTGAAGGACCTTGTCTATCCCCAGCCTTCCGTTGGTTTCGAAGGCTTCTCGTATCTTGCGCACAGATCGGCTGTAATGCAGCCGGGCCGCGCGGTTCGACATTGCCATGTCGTATGCGATCTCGTCCCATGACCGGCCTTCGATTCGCTCCCAGACTATCCATCTTGTCTTTCGATCGCACATGCGAAGAATCTCTTTTAGAAGAAGACGCGCCTCTGCGATCTCGTCAAAGCTTTTGCCTTCGATTAAACGGAACTGCTCTTCAAATGCGTCTTCCATTTGCAACTCGGTTTGCCGGTACGCACTGACTCTGCGAAGGAAGGCACGATACAAATACGCGCGCATGTCGCGAATCGGCGGCAGGTTGGATGCGCGTTTTGCAAGAACGGCTTGTGAGATTGTTGCGGCCGCCTCTTCCAAAAGGTCAATCGCGATGCAAGGATCGGCCAGATACTTTTGAACGTAGGAGACTGCTTGCGGAGCGCATTCTTGAGCGACAGAAAGGACAAACGGCTCGATACGTCTGCCCAGACGGTCAGCGCCGTTCAGGAGGGGCGCTGGAAAACGTGCTGCTGCTATCTGAGGATGTTTATATTGCGCCATAACTGACCGTGGCAAATCACATCTTGTTATCCGACGACTGAGGATACCGATTCGCGGTGCGCTGGGAGGGCTGGGCTATCGGAGGGAATGGGAATGAGTTGGCCTTGGTGCAGGCGGTATGTGAGGCCGCGCCAGACAATTTTTTCAGCGAAGAATCCCGTTAGCCAGACGATAAAGCTAATCGCGTCGCGAACGGGAACGAGCCATAGGATTCTGGTGAGGCGGCGATCTCCCAGTCCCCAGCTTCCGGTGAGCCAAGTCATGGCGATGCGAAGACTCAGGTAGGCGAGCACAAAAAATGTCGCAAGTACCGGCGAACCGATCGACAGGCCGACGAACGCTCCAAGCATAGCCCACGGCAATCCATGGGTGAAGAGGACCCCACGATAGCCCGATGGGCGAGCGCTCTTCAAGGCAATCGACCAGCGCAGCTCGCGATGGAAATATTCTGACAGCGTTTCCTTTGAAAAAATCATGGAGACAGGTTTGGCCATCAACGCCACGCGATGACCGCGTTGCGCGACTCGCTTGCCAAGCTCGAAATCTTCAGAGTGGTGGTTGGCCATGGCTTCCCAGCCGCCAATTTCCGCGAGGTGCTTCTTGGTGGTCGCCATGGTCCAGCCGAAAGCGAAGCTCAACCGGCGCTCGATTTGTTTTGCCACGAGAGCCGATGGAGCAGAATCCATGTACATCCCGAGGGCGTCAAGATTGGAGGCGAGAGTTCCAGAGCTCAAACTTTTGTAGAACGCCGTGACGACGCCGACCTGCGGTTCGGCAAAAGGAGCGGTCACCTGCCTAAGATAATCAGGTTCCACGCGGACGTCACTGTCGCTCATGACCAGCACATCGTGTTTCGCGTTTTGGGCTAACTGGCAAAGATTATTCACCTTATTGCTGGTGCCCACTTGGGGAACATTCGTGATCAAGCGGATTGAGGTTCCGGGGAAATCAGCGCGAAGTTTTTCGATCACTGGGATGACAGGATCGTTTATATCGGACACCGCAAAGACCAACTCGTATTCCGGGTAGTCCAGCCGGCAGAAGCTGGCGAAGTTTTCATAGGCTTCAAAATCAAGCCCGCGCACAGGCTTAAGGATACTCGCTGGGGGCATAAACGGGACTTGCGGTGCAGCGGCGTTACCCGCGCCGCGGAAATAGGAAATTACACAATAGAGAGAGAGAAGGTAATAAACGAACGGCAGCAACGCCAAACCCAGCACAGCACTGATTACAATCTGCACCTCAACTCCTCTGATTTCGCCTGCCATCTCAAGAATGCAAGCGTACGAGATCATAACCCAGTTCAGCCGGAAAGGCAGACGCAGGGGATCGTCAACTGATCGTGTAACCGTGGGCTCGAACAGCTTCTACGGCTTCACTTCGGCTCCCGGCGTCCACTTGTTTCAAGATTCTATGGATGTGATTCCTCACTGTAAACTCAGAAAGATTCAAGTGAGAGGCGATTTCTTTATTCG
>Ga0335085_10000743_pt1 | contig 83944 bp, 64 predicted proteins | sample Lox_Sample_45_FD_206712 | JGI IMG/M metagenome (GOLD analysis project Ga0335085, IMG submission 206712) | Soil microbial communities from Loxahatchee National Wildlife Refuge, Florida, United States - Lox_Sample_4.5 | ecosystem: Environmental > Terrestrial > Soil > Wetlands | place: USA... | reverse complement strand
GCTCGCAGGCCCGACAATGAATCTGCGGGACACCAGCGGATGCAGGCAAAACCCTTCTCCAATCACAAAATCACGGAGACTGGAAGAATCTAAGTCGCGGAGTCCATTTTTCCGCAGCCTGCTAGGGGGAGCCGCGCTTACGGCCCTTCTTTGCAACAAGGTACTCACGTGGGTTTCCGGCTTGCTGCTCGCAACGATCGTTTCTACGATGGCCATGGGACAGCAAGCTTCTGCGCCACTGGCGCATGCCCCATCCGAACTGGACGCCCAAATCACGGCACTAGCCGAGACCTATCGAACTGCCGTTCTCAAGGGTGATCTAGCAGCCCTCATCTCTCTCTACAGGGACGATGCCGGCGAGATGCCGTTCTTTCGTCCTGCTGTGACCGGTCGCAATGCCATCCAGCAGTTTTATCAGGATCAGTTCCAGAGTCCTGCACGGGTCACTTCTTTTACCTACATACCCACCGAAAGATCCATACATGGGGACATCGCATACGACGTTGGCAGTTACACACGCACGATGAGTACTCCCGGAGGCACAACGGAGGCTTCAGGCAGCTACTTGGTCCTTCTAAAACGCACGGGGAGAGAGTGGAAGATCGCCTACATGAGCTACACCTGCAACTGCGCTCCGAGCTCTGGAGCCCCCGCGTCAGGCAAGTAGATTTTGGAACCACGCGGCGGAGACCTACTCCGCCGTAAACTCCATACCCAGCGGTGCACTCGCCTTGCAACGGCGGTGGCCTTCAAGAACTCCTGGGTATTTTGGGGACTGGAAAGTAATTCGCAAAATCGGCGTCGTTCGCTTGATGCCCGCTCCCCGCTGCCGTGGTAACACGTGTGCTAAGCACAAAAAACTGTACTGCCTCCCCACTGCTGGCCCCTGCGAGCCGGGTAATTCGGGCTGAGTGATCGCGCTGCGAAGCTCATCGAGAAGCTCACTAGGCGTGTTCACATTGGGGATCGTCAGGAGGGCAACCTGCCGTACGGACGTTAGGTCGGCATTTCCATCGGGGAACAGGGTATCGACCAGGGTAGCGAGGTCGAGCGCCATCATGGCGGTTAATCGCTGCGTCAGGATGTTGAAGCGGGCGACAAGCGAAGTTGTGTGAGGAAGAGTGAGCGCGCCCGCAGCCATGGCCTGGAGCGTGGCTCTCGGCGACTGGCCAGACTGTCCGCAGTGGGTGGCTAAGCGTGCGTAGGGCCGCCAGCGGCGATCCTGGGCGTGTTCTCCGAGCCAATATCGCAGCGCCGGCCTGTCCTCCGGATCGACCAGCAGCGTCAGCAACGCGAATCCGTCCGCCGCCGCGTCGGTGGACAAGGCATCCTCGAAGTAAAAACTTTGCGCTTGCCATCCACACGAGAGCAATGCCTAAGCGGCGCAAAGCGCGGATTCGCTCCTTTCGCTGCGGGCCGAGAGACCACCAGCGTTCAAGCGGAGCATCGCTCGCTGTGCCTGTGAGCATGATCGAGACATCCGGGCGCAATGCAAAACTTCGAGCGAGAGACTCGGCGCTTGAATATCTCGCCTCGCCGTTATGGCGCTCGATCACGCTATAAAGGGGCAGGCAAACCCCCGCAGCGTGGAACGGAATCTTTCGACCGGAGCCGTGATACAACAGGGGAACCAACGGCGGAAGGGACGGCGACGGAAGAATCGCGTTCCGCGGAACGTTGTCGAGTTCGTACCCGCCGACTTCTCGCACACGCTGGGCAAACCCTTCCGGGTTATTTCTGCAGACGTTGTCGCAATCCTGCGGATCTTTGCAACAGAAGCTAAGGCAGTTGTAGAGCGGCGCTGCAAGCTGCAATCCACCGCAAAGCGCATTGTCGGGACACTGCGGGCAGCCGATGGACGGCGTAATTCGCCCGCAGGAATCATTTCCTGCACCCATTTCCGCTCATAAAGGTGCCCGAGGTTGCTGGCGAGATTGGTGTATTCATGCAGGCCTTTTTCGGCAAGTCCGCAGCAGGATCGGCGGGAACATAAAGAGTGGTCCCAGGAAGAGTTGCAGTATTAGGACTATCAGCGCAGCGACGTGAATCTTGTAGGTGTGGATAGCTAGCCGTCCGCAATTACTAGAGCGCAACCATTGTTTGTACGACTTCATGGGTTAAGGTAACCCTAAGGTCAGGTGCATTGTCGCGTTCTTGCCAACGTCTATTTCCTCCACTCTGGTTTCAGGAAAGGTGGGGATTTTCTGCCGAGTTCGTCAGCGATCAGTTTTTTTCTATAGGTAGGCAAATATCGTGGCGGACTCTTCCATGAAGACGGATCTGCACTTCGCCAAAGAATTTGTGCCACAAAATCGACCGGGCTGGTTTCGATTCCGATCAGAGGAATCTCGACATAAGAGTCTGGCCATCCCAAATCATCCTCCTCACGCTTCCAACCGTTCTCACTGAACAAATACCAGTGCAGCGGGTATTGCTCGTAGGAGTCCCCTTCCCACATCTCTTGCCCTTCTGGACACCGGATCTCTTCCTTGATGGTTCCGATGTCCGCGTAGCCGTCCTTGTTCACATCGGAAACAATAAAATGCACCATCCGTGCATGCCAGCAGCCTTCCGAAAAGACACGTTCTTTGGTGACGCCTAAGTCCACGTGTCCCGGACGTAACTTTCCTGCAGCCGGATCGTAGATGAGAAATACGTCGCGACCCGCACCCGCCTGCATTGATCCTTCCGTCATCATGTCGTAGGAGGAAAACAGGATGCCAATTTCACCATTGCCGATGGGAAAGGAAGCGACGTGGTGATCGAAACGGATAGAAGACGCCGTTTGCTCTTCCTCGTCTTTTTCTTCTTGCGGCGAAATCAGCCAGGCCCTCGGGACTGCAATTCGTTGTGTCTTTACCGCTGAGACGGATTGGAGAAAGAATCGTTTCCCCTCGATCACCAATTGAAAGCGATCAGTGGAGATGACTATCGGCCCGTTGTTTGCCCGCTGTGCAACACAGAACGCACAGGCAATCGCTGCAAAAAGGAGCAGGCGAGCACCCTGCTTGCTCCATAAAGGCGCAGGCCCGAGATTTTGCCAGTGCATCATTGAGCCGAGAGGCTAATTGCGGTAACGCTCCACGGCGGGAGGTCTATCGCGAACGAACCTGAAACTACTCCTAACGACTGAGACATAGGCTGACTCCAGATGTTGTATTGAGACTGGTCGTATTGTGCTTTGCCGTAAACGAGACTGCTCAAGACAAAACTTCTGGAGTCGTCAACGATTTGTACTGAAGCACTGAAGCCCGCACTCTCATCCAGATTGACGAGCAACAGGCCGTAACCGGAGGCGCGTCGTCCCGCATATGCTCTGATCGTAGATGGCGAAGTCAAGGTAGGGGCAATAACGTCGTCTCCCACGTTGAACGCCTGCTGCACCACAGCCCTCGCGTTCGCACGTGGCAAGGGGGTGCCCGGAGGAGGAAGAGCGGCAGCACATCCGGGGACGGAGCCTACGGAAAAAGCCTGAAACAGTGATGACGTAAACCAATCTTGTTTGGAATAGTCCCCGGGGGACGCCGGTGTACAGTCACTCTCAAAACCTTCCCATAGTCCCGCCATCGGGATCCCGGCGTTTATCAATTCGCCGTACGCCATGGCAGTGTAGAGAGCGCCAACGATTGTAACGCTTTGTGGACTGCCGCCGTCCTCGCCGGGAATTCCCCATTCACCGACATAAATGGGAACGTTCGCTTTTCCCGCGGCGCTAAGCTCACTCCGAAGCTGCGTCACGGCTGACGTGAAATAGGAGATCCCCGATGTCAGAAGTGCCGAATCGCTGATCGCTACGTTTGCGGGATTGGACCCGTACCAATGTACTTCGACGAAGTCGAAGGATGCGTTGGCGAGGACCGTGGAGTCCCAGGGCATTGTGCGCGTACTGGCGTTGTTATCGGGCACGACGAGATCGACGCCTATCTGAATAGAAGGATCCTTAGCCTTCATAAGAGGATAGAACTGCGATGCGATCAGGTTTGCATACGTGGCGGACCCGACCGAGCCTGGGTCCGTAGGCAATACGTTGAAGTCGGGCGTAGTGGGTGTCGAGCCGAGAGTCGGACTACCGTAATACTGCTCGTTGCCGATGCTCCAATACTTGATTCCGTAATGCATTTGGTTGTTGGCATAGTCGACCCAAGCCGCAGCTTCGTTCGGGTCGCCGCCTCCGGTGCACGTGGAATTGCTACCGTAGTTGACGGTTATGTTGACATCCACACCTAGAGGTTGCGTAACCTGCTGCATGAATTGATCGAAGGTCGTGCGTGCGATCGGATTCCAAATTGATGAGCAAGAGGAAAACGAATTGGTTTGCCAGTGGTAGTAATCGGAAATGCCCGCCATGGGCCAGCGCACCATTCCGAAATCCGTCTTCTGGAAAGCAGTCATCATGGCGTTGTAGGTGGAATAGGTGTTCGTCAGATCCATGGAGGCCGACAGGTTGACGCCGAAAACATCTTTCGATACCGTCGCAAGCCGCGCCGACCGCGCATCGACGGACACCTTTCCGCCTGGCGGTGGCGGAGGAGAGGTGGACGGAGAACCACCACAGCCGGACAATCCGAGCGTGGCAAGCAGGGCAAGCTTTAAAAGCCGCTGGAGAATGGTTAGGGAAACACGATTCAAGGCGTTCGACTCCGCGTGACAGTATTCGAGGAGGCGACAGGAGATTGTACTCCTTCCGAATTGGGGCACGGTCGCATGCGCAGTCATATTGTTTCGCCTCTACTTGCGAGTTAGTGCCGGTTCCTTACACATTTAATTCGAAATTGTTACGGGAACATCGGAGAACACAGACACAATGCCTGTGGCGTCCGTGACCTGCACATTCAGAACGTGCGGCCCGTTCCCATACTTGGTGGTGTCCAGAGAATAGGAAAATTCGATATTTAAGGGGGCATGGGGGAACACGGCGGTCACATCGCGGGGTGATCCATAGCTAGCAGTGCCATCAACGATCTTGTCCACAAGAATCTGTACGCTGGACACCTGAGCATTGGAGGCATAGGCCCATCCGCTAACGGTGGTGCTTGCGCTGAGCGTAGTCCCGGGCTGAGGGACATCGGTGGACCCCAGCGCGGCAAAAATATTCGGTGGGGGGCCAAGCTTCTGGTGCAGGTCGTATATGATCTGCCGTGCCGAAGTGTAGTCTCCGGCAATCACGTAGTAGTCACCGTCAAATGTGAAGTTCGCCCCGATGCTAAGCATGGAAAACGGTCGGAAATAGTTTGTTCCGTCTCCGGGGGAGTCGAAGCCGGTCTCAAAGGGATATTGTGAAGGCGCGTAAAGCGTGAGGCCGGCATTCTGGGTATTCACGTGTGCCCCCCAGTGCTCCGGAACATAGAGAAACGGCCCCGGGGAATCTCCCAGTAGCGGAAACTGGGTGGCGCTGACCGGTGCATTCGTCCATGGCGCGGTTCCCCCGTAATACATGAAGCGGTCGTACTGACTGTCGACGTACACTGCGGGGAATTCCTGCTCGGCGTCAGCATGAAAATCACTTCCTAAATGCGTGAGCTTGGTGTGTACCTGGAAGGCGTGCGAATGGCCCGCCACGGGCATGATCGTTTGCTCGACCAGCACGTCAGAGGGCACAGGCATGGAGGGTCCTCCCCCCTTGCCATCAGGAATCCATTGCAATGGTTGTGCCTTGGTGTAGAGCGAAGTCGCAGTTAACGCCTGCGAAATGGTGGGCGGGCCGTGGTTATATCCATCACCTGCCAGGACCGGATCCCAGCCCCAATTCCCAGTGCAACCCGCACAGTTGTCATAGTGCGCGTTACCGTCGTAAAAAGCCGGCTGCACTTCCTGGCCGGTGTTGGGGGCACTAACGAAATTCGTTCCATTCAGGCTAACTTCGACGATGCTGCCACCCCAGAGTGTCTGCAACCCAATGCGCACAGTGTCGGTGCTCGTCGTATTGGTCATGACGAGCAAAGTTCCTTCTTGAGACGTGGTCGTGGTGAAAGTGTCCGGCGGGGTAACCGTGGTTTTGCGTCCACCTGAGCCGCCACAGCCAACGGACAAGGCAGTCGCAAGGGCAACTGCCACGCCGAGAAATTCCACGCCTGACACGATCCCCCTCCGATTCTGGTCCAGTGGCTTTCGTTTCATCTGTTCGGCGTCTCTTTGAACCATCTGAGCCTCCGTTACTGCACCGTAAGCGCGAACGTTGTCGTGTGTTGTAGAGCTGCAGAGGTGCCGGTCACGGTAATTGTGTAATTTCCTGGCGGAGTACCGCCGCTCATTTGCTTAACCTGCGTGCCCCCTCCACAGGCTGACTGGAACGTAATTCCTAGAAGCAGAATGCCCAAGATAATCAAGCCGGTCGCGTTTCTCTTGTTCTTCTGGGCGGTTTGAAGAGAGAAGCATACGAATCCTATTGTTGGCATCCATAGAGCGTAATACCAGCTAGGCGAGCCGAAAGAGTTTCGTGCAAAACTGGGTGCTGTTGTCAGCGCTGTGACGGAGGCTCCTGAGACGGACGGAGTCACAGCGCACGTCGGAGCATGGGAAGCGGAGGGCTGCACAGCGCAACCGAATAAGACCGTGCTGTTGAATCCACCGCCCGGGTTGACGGTCACAGTTCCCGTTGCCGACTGGCCAGCGGCCACTGTGCCGGGGGAGAGCGCTGACCCAGTCAAGGAAAAGTCCGCCGGCACGTTGAAGGTGGCCGTGACGGACTGGTCAGAGTCCATGACCAAATTGCAAGAACCGGTGCCGGAACAAGCCCCACTCCAACCGGCAAAGGTCGATCCAGAGAACGGGGAATCAAGAACTCTGACTTGAGTCCCACTGATAAACCCCGCCGTACAGCTGTGTCCGCAGAGGTGGAAGCCAGGAGAAATACTCACTCCTCCCGTGCCGGTACCAGTGATGGTCACAAAGAGGGTAAAGCGTGGTGTAAGGGTATTGTTGATCAATGTAAACACGTTATAAGTCTGACCGTCTGCGCTTTCTACGTCCGGAAATACAAGATCGGGCAGGCTGTCGCCGTTCAGGTCTGCCGCCACTGGGGAGACTGGATTTAGTCCAAAGCTGAAGGTAACCGAAGGCTGAAAAGTCCCGTCTCCATTTCCCGCGACGAGCGCAAGAGGGGTTCCCAGTCGGTTGTCAAATTGAATCGCAACATCGAGATTGCCATCACGGTTGAAGTCTGCGATTGCAAGACCACCACCGCCAAATGCTTTCAATACAAGCACCGGCAACGCGGCCTGAAAACTACCGTCACCGTTACCAATGTATAGCTCAGCATTCAATGGACAAGAGAGAGCAATGCAAACCGTCCGGCTTGTAACAATCAGATCCAGCCTCCCATCGAGGTTGAAATCTCCCGCCGCGACGGAAAGCGCAATGTCGCCGCTCAGTGGTGGGAGATATTCTTCTTGCTGAAAACTGCCATCGCCGTTGCCCAAGAGGACCCCAACCTTGGCTCCTGCTGCGACCGCCAAGTCTGGATGGCCGTCACCATTGAGGTCTGCTGTGATAAGAGACGTGGGGTCTCCGTTCATCGCGTAAGTGCCGAGCGTCCGAAAATCGCCTTGCCCGTCTCCCAGCAGAACAACAAGTTGATTCGTGCCACTGAGAGCGACCGCCAAGTCGATTTTGGCATCCCCATTCAGGTCTCCCGCGACCACCGTGGAAGGAGAACCACTAACACTGATGGACACCGCCGGTTGGAAAGTCCCATCTCCGTCACCAAGCAAAATACTCAGCGTACCGCCAATAAAATTCGTGACTACCAGATCAAGTCGACCGTCGCTGTTAAAATCGCCAACGGCGATGGACCCAGGACTTGAACCGGTACCGTAGTTATGCGCAGGTTGGAAGGTGCCGTCCCCATTTCCAAGCAAGATACTCACGTCGTTGCTAACCAAATTGGCGACTGCAATGTCGAGGTTGCCATCGCCATTGAAGTCGCCGACAGCGACCGCTTCGGGGACTTGATCAGCTGGATATCCCACCGGGGTTGAGAAGCTGATCCCGGCGCCCAGTGAGGATGTGCTGGCAAGAGATAGCAGCGCAACCACTGCCAACAGTTTTCCGAAACAGTGAGTTATGAATCTGACGATCAGATGCTTGCACTTCCTCATGTCTAGCCTCCTCAAACCTGATCATCCCCTTAGCCCGTCATCGTCAGACGGTCCCCGTTGCGAAGTCAGAGAGTGTTCTAGGGCAGATTTTCGTAATTACCAGGGAGCAAGTTGTTGCATTGCACGATGCTGGCGTTCGCCACATTTGAGGCGCCAGCGATCTGTGACTTGGAATCGCAGAATAGATCGACTCCGTTACCGCTGATCACTGTCAGGGGATTACTTGAGTCCACTCCGGCGGTGGACAAGTTCACCACGGCCAGTCCACCGTGCGAGACGCCAGTAATGCTGGATCCAGCCAGCTGCGCGTGTGAGTCATTACTCACGATCACACCCTGCCCCTGGCCGCCGGACACGACGAGGTTGGGGCCGGCGTTGAGCGTGGATCCGTTGGTAACAAACACGGCCCCACTATCTCCTCCCCCCGCTTGTCCGGCATTGCTGATGCGGAGCTTGGCACTGCCTAGGTTGAGCGAAGAACCATCGCTGACTACAACGCCGTAAAGGTTGGTGCCAGATGGGTTATCAATGAGCACGTCAACGCCTGTGGCGGTAGAGTCGAAATTCACTAGATCCACGCTGCCACTGTCGTTAATGTTGATGCTCTGCTGCATGTCTCGTATCGTGACTCCCTGCACGGTGACATGACCGGAACTAACGAGAAGACCGGCGTTGAAATTCGAGTTCGATGGGCGTTGCAGCAGGCCATCCACGACGTGCACGTCGGATCTGTCGAAGGCCGACACGGCAGCAAACCCCGAGGTCAGATTTGCCGTCACGTTCTTAAGCCATACCTGGCTGTTCTCATACACGACTACTCCCCAGGAACCATCGGTTGTCACGCTCTGGAGACGAACATCTGTACTACCACCCCCAATTCCGATGACGGAAAAAACAGAAGGCAACGAGTGAACCGCAAGCCCGGAGACGGTGACACTTCGTGAAGCCCTGATAGACAGGACATAGGAATTGGACGGGGGGGGCGTACTTGGCTGTTGAATGTTCGCGCCCTGCACGCCGATCAGTGTTAAGCCGTTGAATCCGTCAACCAAAACATACTCAGTGCAGGTTCCCTTGATCCGCAGTGTTGCTGGAATGAGTTTGTTCATTTTTGCAAGGGTATGGTTCAGCGATTGACCTGCGCCGCAATCCACAGACGTTGTCACGTCTGCAGATGCGCAAATTGAAGAGAGAACCAAAACTGCCAAAGCAATTGATCGCAACATTGTGATAGCTCCTGGTCACATTTATGTTCCGGGCTTGTCTTGCCGATTCGCCCTTCAATCCTGTGTCGTCGACCGCTTAGCATCAAAACTGCTGACGAATGGGAGCTTTGTCCCCAAGCCGGCAGTGTTAAGGATTGGAAGGTCCATTGGCCTCCCGGTGCATGTGACGTTCTGGCCTGATTTCTACAGCGGTGCGGCCCTAGAGTCATGAGGAAGAGGTGAGCTTGCGGTGAAGTTAGAGTGAGGAATCGGGCGGCAATTCTAGTAGGAATAGCCGTACACCCTATATATAATCCTGCTACTTAGGTTCGGGGAGGGGTCGTGGATAACGACTTTCGGGTAGGCCCTTGGTTGGTCCAGCCCAGCCTGAACACCATCTCACAGAACGGGACATCCACTCGCGTAGAGCCAAAGGTGATGGAGGTATTGGTGTGCCTCTCGCATCACGCCGGGGAACCCGTCTCAAAAGAAGAGCTGCTTGAAACCGTTTGGCGGGATACATTCGTCTCCGACGACGTCCTGAAGCGTTCTGTCTCCGAACTGCGCCGCGTATTTGAGGACGATGCCCGAGAATCGCGGATCATTGAGACCATCCCAAAGCGTGGTTACCGACTCTTGGCTGCAGTGCAGCCGGCCAACGGGCATATGCAAGGAGGCGCTGATCCACAGCCGCTGGAGATACCCCCGCGACCAAGCCGTACGCCGAGTCGGAGATGGAAGATCAGCTTGTCGGTAGTCACAATCGTAATTCCCGTGTGCGCGCTGCTTGTGGCCTTGAACCTTGCGGGCCTTCGTGATCGACTATTCGGCAGAACTCAGGTCATAAATTCCCTGGCTGTTTTGCCTCTCCAGAATCTCTCTGGCGACCCATCCCAGGACTACTTTGCCGACGGTATGACGGAGGAGCTGATTACGGAGCTCTCACACCTGGGTTCCCTGCGGGTGATTTCTCGCACCTCAATCATGCGCTACAAGAACGCGAACAAGCCTTTGCCCGAGATTGCCCAAGAACTAGGCGTTGAAGGGATCATCGCGGGTTCGGTGTTACGTTCGGGCGATCAGGTGCGAGTCACAGCGCAACTGATTTATGCCCCTCAGGACAAGAACATCTGGACACAGAGCTATCAGCGCGATGTGAAAGACGTGCTGGCCCTGCAAAGTGCGGTGGCCAGCAGCATTGCGAAGGAGATTCGTGTGCAGATGAAGCCTGGAGAGCAAGCCCACATCAGTTCCTCCCAGCCAGTCAATTTGCAGGCGCACGAAGCTTATTTCCAGGGCCGCTACCATTTACAGCAAGCTCAAAATGCTTTCTTAAAGAAAGACAAGGGGAAGGTAAACGAAGATGAAGTGGAAAGCGCTGTGAATTATTTCCAGCAAGCTGTCCAGGCAGACCCCAGCTACGCTCCACCGTACGTTGGCATATTGGACGCCTGGAGCGCGAGTCAGTTGCCACCTCGGGATTATGCGCCCCGTGCGCGCCCAATCATTCTCAAAGCGTTACAGCTTGATGACACACTGGCGAGCGCACACGATGCGATGGCCTCAATTTTGCAGGCCGATTGTAACTGGCACGACGCAGAGAAAGAATTCCAGCGCGCTATCCAGCTGGAGCCAAGCAGTGCGGACTCCCATAGTCACTACTCTAGTCTTCTGTTTGAGCTTGGCCGTGGTCAGGAAGGCATGAAGGAAGCAGAAACAGCACAAGCGCTCGACCCCAAAAACGAACGCATGGCCGACTCCTACTACCTTTCACGCCAGTTCGATCGTGCAATTGCGCTATACCAGAGCCAAGCTCAAATGATGCCCGGCGACTTTAGTCCGCATTTTAGGCTGTCAGATATCTACGCTTTGACCGGCAGGCAGCAGGACGCCATTGCCGAAGTGCAGAAAATGCTCACCATCCTTGAGTATCAGGAGCTGGCTGCAACCATCGGCGCTGTGTACAAAACCTCGGGCTATCAGCAAGCTTTGAGATTCTATGCCAAGCAGCTGGAGGAGATCTATTCCCACGCCACTTACATTCCCACCTGGTATATCGCTTCCATTTACGGATTCTCTGGAGACAACGATCAGGCTTTTGCCTGGCTGGAAAAAGCCTACAAGGTGAAAGATAGCGTGGATAGTTTGGCCTCCGATCCACAATGGGACCCTCTACGGGCCGATCCTAGGTTTAAGGACTTATTGCGACGCATAGGGCTGCCGAAGTCGTGACGAATCACGGGTCCTTGGCGTAGTCAATTCGTTTGCACTGTCGGCTTTCCTGACATCGCTCACATGTTGAAAGTTGCCAGAATCGTCGCTGTTGGCTTTGTCCTTGGGATTGCCCCGATCACCTTATCTACTCTCGTTGCCCAAACTACGATCGCAACCGGCTGCATTGTTGGTACGGTGCGCGACTCTTCCAAGGCATTTATCGGAGGGGCCAAGATCACCATCACCAACACCGCAACTGGACACACAATCGAGGTAACCACAAATTCTTATGGGGGCTTCGACTCGGGAGCGCTGATTCCCGGTGATTACAGGGCCGTCGTTTCAGCCAAGCGTTTTGGTGCAGCCAGGTCGACTGTGACTGTTCTGGTCGGAAACACAATCACTCTGAACGTGACGTTGCAAATCGGCGAGGACAAAGAAGTTGTCGAGGTACAAGGTTCACCCGCGCAGGTGAACTCAGAACAGGCAACTGTGCAAGGGGTCTTGACCGAACAGCAGATTGAGAATCTACCTATTAACGGGCGAGATTTCCTCGAATTGGCGCAGTTGGAACCAGGTGTGCAAATTCAGGACGCGGCAAATTTCGGCTTTGGCAAGGACGGGTTTTCATCCATTTCGTTCGGTGGACGTTTCGGCCGCACTGCTCGGATCGAAGTGGATGGCATAGACATTTCCGACGAAATCTTCGGTACGACTACGACCAACATTCCCGCAAGCGCCATTCAGGAGTTCCAGCTCAGTCAATCGAGCATGGATCTCTCGACGGAACTGACCAGCTCCGGGGCAATCAATGTAGTTACGCATTCGGGAAGCAACGGCGTCCATGGAGAAGCTTTCGGATTCTTCCGGGACAGTTCGCTGGCCGCAGCGCTGCCGGCACCTGCGGGACTTTCGAAGCCTTTCCAGCGCTCCCAGTTCGGGGGGCGCGTGGGTGGACCTTTTGTGAGGAACAGATTCTTCTACTTTCTGGATGCGGAACGAACGCTGCAGCATGAGGAGGCCCCAGTCCTGGTTGCTGTTCCATTTCAGCAATACTCTGGTAGTTTCAATTCGCCGTTTCATGAGAGTGATCTGATGGCAAAGGCGGATTATCAATTTCCGCAGGCCGTCCGCGCGTTCTATCGCTTCAGTTACTTCCAGAATTTCTTCATCGCTAATGGCGGCTCCGGGTATGCGGTGTATACCGGCAAGAATGTCACCCGAGCTCATGTTGGCGGAATTGACTTTGGCAGCGGAAACTTCAGCCACAGTATTCGTTTCGGATATCTGAAAACGGCGCGAAACATTAGTGACGCGACCATCGGCAGCGGCCTGCCGTTGGCTAACTACCCACTGAACATCGTGATGGGGAATACAGAACTTGTGACCGGGCCAAATGGGCTGGCACCCGAACGCATACTGCAAAGCGACTCTCAGGTAAAGTATGACGGCAGTTCAACTCTAGGCCGACATATAATCCGATATGGTTTCACGCTCAATCGCATCAACGCCGCCGGTTTTGTGCCCGTACAAGGCCTCGCACCCTTCCTGAGTACCAACATAGGGCCATCCGAAGAATCCTTTGCGCAAACGGGCCCATTCCAGGGCGGGTCGACAAACCCGTTGAATTATCCGGTAGAGATTGTGAGTGTGAGCAATGGCCTAGGTTACGTCACGCCTTTCGCCGGATTTGGCCTACCCGCTGGCAGCTTTACGTATCACCGCCTCGGCGCCTACGTCGGCGGAAGTTGGAAGTTGAGAAGGGATGTGACGGTAACATACGGTGTCCGGTACGGGCGTGAGCCGGGCCGCAGCGATAGCGAGTTTCGTCCCGTTCCCGAACTCAACAATCTGATTCCAGGCCTGGGTAATCCGGTTCGGCAACCTAATTCAAATTTCGCCCCACAGTTAGGGTTTGCGTGGGACCCAAGCGGCAAGGGTAAAAGTGCAATCCGCGGCGGAATTGGTTTGTTCTATGAGAATGTGCTGACCATCGTAGCCCCACTCGATCCCACATATCGCAGTCCAATCGGCAACGTATTCCTCCAACTGCCAACCGCGTGTGATGGAACCAATCTACCTGTTCCTGTCCCGATTCTTGGAGGGGCGCTCATCCCGACATTCTGCGGCACTCCATCCGGAAGCCCAATTGCGATCGGAACTGTGGTCGCACAGATCGCTGCATTTCAAAAGCTATATCAGGCCGACTCCCCGTTCGACTCGACCGCTTCGAATCCGAATTACATCGGAACCTTGTTGCAGCAGGGGCTAGGCCTCGGAGGCGTGTTGGATCCCAACTACTACACACCTCGCTCTGTCCAGATGAATATTGGCATTCAGCGGGAGATTCGTCCCGGGGTAGTCTTTAGCGCTGATTTTGTTCGTAACGTTCAAACGCACTACTTCCTCGGAATAGATGAGAACCACACGGGTGACATCCACTATTTCAACAAATCGGCCGCTCTGCAGGCGATCTCCGAAACGAATCAAATGTTCAACTGCGGTGCCGGAACGGATTTCTACAGCATTCAGTGTGCGATCGACGCCGGTGCTCGGATTGCAAGTTATGCAGGCAACGGTCTCACGTCAGCGGGCGATTTTGGCGCGGTCTGTTCGGTTGCACTCGGCGGTAATTATCCCTGCGCCTTCACTGGCATCAACCCAAACGCCCCGCCCCTTAACTTCCTTAAATCTGTTGGACGTTCGGTATATAACGGCCTGCAGATCAAGCTCGTGCAGAATGTACAGCACCCACTTCGCGGGGTGCGCACCCTCAATCTGCAGGCGTCCTACGCATTGTCGCGATTTACGAATGCCGGTGGTACTGGCAATGCTGCCTTGGTCAACGCAGATCAGGATTCGGGCGTAGTCGCTCTCGATAATTCTCATCCGAACCGCTATCTTGGGCCATCTTTACTGGATCGGACGCATCAACTGTCATTTGGAGGATTTGTAGACTTGCCGTCGGGATTGCAGTTGAGCGTTCTGTCGCACTTCTGGAGTCCCCTCTCAGCTTCCTTAATGGTGCCGAACACAAATCTTGGCCCTGGCGAAATATTCCGCACTGATTTCACCGGAGATGGAACAGTCCAAGATTTGGTACCTGGGACCCGCGTTGGGAGCTTTGATCGCGGCATTAATGCGTCGAATATCAACGCTGTGCTCACGAACTACAACAACTCGACCGCGCTTCAATTAACGCCGGCAGGCCAAGTTCTGCTCCAGAACGGGTTGTTCACGGCGACTCAATTGGGCGTCGGCAATTCGCTCTGTTACAACAGCCCCAACAACCAGCCGGTAAATTCATTGTGCGCAGTAGCTCCTCTTGTGACGCTGGCGCCACCAGGGCAAGTCAACCTGTCCTGGTTGCGCGCTCTCGACTTAAAGCTCGCGTGGTCGCATACGATTCGCGAGCGAGTAGCGCTGCAACCGAGTGTCGGATTCTATAATTTGTTTAACTTTGCAAACTTCGATCTTCCAGGCACCACGCTCAACGGATTGCTGACGGGAGCGGCTGGACAGATAAACGGAACCACGCACGCCAGCCACAACGTGGATCGCGTTGGTGTCGGAAGCGGTGTTTACTCGCTCGGGGCACCAAGGCAAATCGAGTTTGCGCTCCGTTTGCGGTTCTAAATTCCGAGGCCGAAAAGAGGCGGTTGATTGATCGTGGCCGCACGACAGACTGTGTCGTGGGTGTATCGCTGTCACACATTGAGTGACCTACCTTAACAGCCGAGGCTATTTCATTTACCCACTTTGGGCAGCATCTTCTGGGGGCAGCATTGGCGGAGGATCGGTTATTCGGATTTGCCCCCACTATCGGCGCCGAAAACCCGAATGTGGGCGACTTCGAGTTAGTAGTCGGCTATTCGGAAACTGGCGAAAAGAGAACCCGTGAAACCGGCGGATTGAGCATCCAATACCGGCACCCGATGCGTCAATCTGTTATCGCATGATAAGCGTATCGGGTGCCGACCTGTCATTCTCAGAGAGTCGTCAAGCCGTCGCTCCAAAGAGCATTGCCTCTACTCTTGCGGCAGCCTCGTCCTGCATGTGCGGAAGAACGTGAGCATAAGTGTCCAACGTAAAGGCCGTGCTCGCGTGTCCAAGCTGCTCAGAAACAGCTTTGGGCGACACTCCGGCTGCCAAAGCGATTGTGGCCGCTGAGTGCCGCAAATCGTAGAGCCTGATTCGCGGCAAACCAGCAAGCTTGAGTATCGATCTGAAATGCTTGGCGAGATAATCGCCACTGATCGGCTGTCCCGAGAGCGTTCTGAAGACCAAGTCATTGGCCTCTGGACACAAATCGCTCCCGCACGCTTTCATCCGCAGATCACGAAGTAACCCAACGATCCAACGTTGTAATTTGATCGGCCGACGACTTCGCGAACGTTTCGTATCGCAGAAGCACCATCTCCCATCAAGTCGCCGAACGCTCCGCACTACACTGACCGTTTGTCGTGCCCAGTCAATGTCTTGCCACTTCAGACCGAGATACTCACTCGGTCGCATCCCAGTTGTAAGCGCTACCGCAAGCACTGGACCATGAGCAGTGGCCAGAGCGGCTTTGAGAAATGTCTGCGCTTGCTCTACGGTGAACGACGCATTTCACCTCTGAGTTGCTGCGGTATTTTGACGCCATCGGCAGGATTCTCAAGCAGCAGGTGCCACCGCAATGCCTGCCTCATCGCAGACTTTAGTACGACGTGCGTGTAACGAACGTTTCGACTGGACAGTCCACGCTCAATCATTTGCTGATAGGTAGCTTGGACGTCCAATGGACGCATTGCGGCCAATACTGTTTCGCCTAGGTTAGGTCGGATGTAGCGGCGCAGCATGCCTTCATAGTCGTGGCAGGTCTTCTCCCTGACTCTGGGTTTCACTGCCGTCTGGATCCATCGATCAAGATACTCATTTAGTGTGATCTTTGCTCCTTCCAAGTCACGGCCCAAGTCGCGTTCGCGCAACTTCTTCGTCAAATATGCTTGCGCTTCCTGCATTGAGCCGCGAACGGTTCGGTTGTGGTAATTGCGTTTCTTAGTTTCGTGGTCGAGACCGAGATAGACCCGGATGAGCCATCTGCGGTCACCTCGTGCGATGATCTGTCCAACTTTGCGAGCCATAGAGTTTCCTCCTTGGCTCGCAACAGAGGCACACAAGTGGCACACTTATATGGGATCAAACTACGGATATTCAGCTTGATTGAATGGAAGATGGCTAATCGGCCGTCAGGCCGGCCGGCGAATCCGGGTGCGACGGGTGCGATTGCCGCCAGTGGCAACGTGCTGCGCACTAGCTATGCCATCGTGAACGGACGACGGCATCCCTACGACCAATCGGGACATGCTGTTCGCTTAGCTCTCCCGCCGATGGTGATAGAGCAGCCGCCTGCGATATGCACACCACGCCCGTTGCATCAATGGGTTCGTCTCACCTCTCATAAACCTGTTCAACAACGCAATCTCAAACTCGCTGCTTTCCTGACCAGAGTTGTGCGCGTTGGCGAATCGGATGCTCGCCTCCACCAACTCAATCTCCTCTATCTGGACTTCGTCGGGAATCAATGGGCGCACGATCTTCACGGCATCGAAAAGTCCGATCTCCATTAGTCTTCCTCCAGAAAAAACATGTTCAACGACCGAGCGACTGGCTCCCAGAAAACAAGCTGCGGACAGAATCCCTTCTCGCCGAGGCACTGCATGTGCGGCAGAATCAGCTCACGTGCCTGCTGCTGTGTGATCCGTGGGCGGCGGTCCTTGCCGTCACAAGCAGACAGGATCAACCGGGCGGCTCGCATCAATTGCCTGTTGGTCGCTCCCGGCAGCAACGCGTTGGCGGTGCGGAACGCAACTCCAGCCCGGAACGAGGCAAGCTGGCAGACTTTCTCGAACTCACGATTCGTTCGTCGGTATGCGATACATCTCCTCCATCTCCACGCAGAATTCGATATCTCGGAGCAGCTTCCACTGCCGGAAGTTCAGTTCGTCCTCGTCCGGCGCTTCACACGCCTTGTCGTATTCTTCGAGCGTCATGAACCCTCCTCACGATGCCGATGATGATCATCCACAGAGCAATGGTGAAGGGGAGACTGATCCAGAACATCCGCACCGCGATCCATTGATCATCTTCGGAGCCTTAAGCCGCAGCAGCGAGCAGCCACAGCGGTGCGGTCAGGATGAAGAAGTTCACACCGAGCATCGTCAGCAGGAATTGCATAATTTTCTCCTGTACCCGCGCTGTACCCGCACAGGCATACGTCTTGGGTGTTGTTGCGGGGGAGTTGGGGAGTGTGCGAAACTACCTAAGTTGTAGCGGGGACTGGATAAAGCAGCTTTGCCAAGGTCGAAGTCGCGGGTTCAAATCCCGTCTCCCGCTCCAGATTGTCCTGTTTCCAGCTGGCTTCGTGCTCCGTGATGCACCGGCTCGGAACGCTGTCAAAGTGAGCAGCGGCGCGGTACCCAAGTGGTAAGGGAGAGGTCTGCAAAAGCCCCACCCCGCGCGGCTTCCACGAGATTTCAATATCCTAGACTTATCTGGTAGCCGTCTTTCGCCGTCTTTGGGTCAGCCCAAACGCCCGCACACAATCGAAAAACACAATGGAACCCCTATTAAATATGGATCAGGCGGCCGCATTGCTCGGGCTAACAAAGATGCAGCTCTACGAACTCACGCGGACTCGCTCACGAATGAGGCAAGCGGTTCCAATCCCATTTGTGCAACTCGGCAAACGAAAGATGTTCCGCGCGTCGAGTTTGAATGACTGGGTTTCGAAGCTGGAAAAGATTTCCCTTCCGTGTGAATGATTCCGTCTCACCTTTTAGTAACCACACTGGTGTTACTGCTCAAAGGTTCTTTGAATCGCGCCAGTGTGTGCGCCAGTTCTGTCCACTTAGTCGGCCACTGTTTGGCAGACCGTGTGCACCTAGTGCGGTAGCTTGGCCGGGTGAGCGAAAGGTGATTGCTGAACCTAGCCGAGATTCGATAGAAGTTGGTTGCAGACCGCAAGCCTTGCCACCAAGGCAGGGCGCTAGCCGAGTTCCGTTAGGCCAATGAGAGCCGACGGCGGACTAGCAGAGGTTTTCCGCCTCGGTCGCCTACCCGAACGGGCCGCCAACTGGAATCTCCTGAGCCTTAGGAGATTCGTGTGTCAACCCAGCCTTTACTTTTGAATCTGACCCAGGCCGCGGAATTTCTCGGCCTAGAACCCACACAGCTTTATCAATTAACTCGCCAACGAAGCCTCGTTAGGCAAGCCATTCCATTGCCTCACATCCGTTTAGGGAAGCGACTGGCGTTCCGTAGGGAGAGCCTTGAACGATGGGTTGCCAAGCTGGAAACGGCGGTGACGCAGTGAACGAGGTAACAAAACGCCGACTACGGGTATTTTCCGAGAAATCCACGAACAACGCGCTAAGGCCGACGCGTCGAACACGGCCACAAACAAATGGGGGAATCCGATGAAACCAGATTTCGAGACGGTAGTTAAGGCATTTCAGAAATGGGAGGATGCCGGCTCCTCCCAAGAAGCCCAGCTCTTCGAGAAAGCCGCACGTGAGTTAGTCGGCACCGATAATTTTGAAAAACTCGTGGAATGGCAGCCCGCCGCTCCTGAGTTCAAAGAAACCTTCGATACGTTGTTCAATGACGGGGCGAACGGGCAATGGCAATTCGAGACGATTCAGGAAATCATGGCCGATGCTGAACCGCTGAACTGGATCATCGAAGGCTTGCTCTTGGCCGATACCGGCACGCTCGTCAGCGGGCACCCCCATTGCGGAAAATCCTTCTCCTGGTTAGCGGCGGCGATTGACTCCGTTTCACACCGCAAGGTCTGGGGTGAATTTCAATCGAAAGCCAAACGCGTGCTATACATCGAGACGGAGGATCCAAAACAACTAGTAGCGGACCGTATCAGATCACTGCGGAAAGGACTTCCGCCCGGCACTTTAGCAGAAGGCTTTCATATTGCCGTGACCGGGCCGTTTGACATTGTGAACAGCGAAGCGGCCTTGAATGATCTTGTCGATAGGGTAAAGCCCGATTGGCTGGTATTGTCCACATTGCAGAGCGTTCTAAACGGCCGTGATTTCAAGAGTCAGAAGGATATGGGCCCGGTTAATGCTCTGCTAGTACGTCTTTCCCGCAAGTGCCCGCTCGTTGTGCTGACTCACTCGCCTTGGGACAGGGAAGCGAAACGCGCGGCTGGCAGCGTTACACAGGCGGCGAACTTTGCCACAACCCTACACTTTGAAAAGACGGGCTCGATCATAAAGGTCACGGTCGATTCAAAGATGAGTGGGAGTGAGAAGCCGTTCAAGCTGGAGATGGAAACTGAGGACGTAGTCATCGATACGGGCGCCATCAAGACGGAGGTCCGGCGGATCGTTTATGAAGCCGCTGGCATGAAAGATCGCATCCGTGAGTACTACCGAGACAACCCAGGGGCAAAGCCTGCCGATGTTGCAAAAGCTCTGGATTGTTCGGAGCGGTACGCGAGAGAATGTCAGCCTTAGCGGAGCGAAGCGCGGTCAAATCTATATGACCTACCGAACGGCGGTGGGTAGGAGTACCACCTACCCCCGCCAGTTCCGGTCTAGGAACCAATAACGAACTGTTCCGCCGCTTGTTCCGAAAGTCCTCTAAGTTCTTGATTATGCTCCGCCAACTTCGGCGGAACACAATAAGTGCCGCGCGGGGAATGGTCAGCTCGGAAAAGGGCCCGGAACACATCTCGGAACTGTCTGAAGCAAACGGCGAAGGTAAGCGGCGCTTGGCCGACACTCCGAGGGGTGTAAGTTCACCTTTTCTCATCTGGAGACAGCGTAAATGCACAAAAACCGCACACAACTGGAGATTTAGCCCTTTAGAATCATTCTGTTAGACGTGTGTAAAGGTCTCGCTAACGTCCGCCGAACACCCTCAAATACCTTTGGACCCATCGCCCACCGGCACCGAAAAGGCGAAAGCCCGTGGCCAGGGTTGACAGCGTGCTCCGGTAAACCGTTTAGTTTCAATCATAAGCATGCTTATGGCAACCGATCTTAAGCCGGGCCGGTGTCCGCCGTGACATCTTCCGCCTTGTCCAGCGCCAAGCCCAACCGCTGAGATGTTTTGAACCTGTTCGGAGGTAGATATCGACTGCCATTAGGCTCCTCTGGCAACTCCCGAAAGTACTGTTTCGATCACGCGGTGATGAGGCGACCATATTGAGTATGGCACCTTGGGCGCTCTGTTTCGGGCAGTCAATCTTTCTCATGATCTGCAGCTTCATGGTGTTCGGATCCACTGTATGGTGCGCCGTCAGGATCTTAGACCGCCTCTTGGACTTGTTTCTGTGACGCAACGAACGATTCAGGTGAGGGATTGAAGTCTTCCGCGAATGAGGAGCACAGCAATGAGACGCACTCTGATTCTTGTCGTGGTCGCATCCGCGTCGATGGCGCTCGCGCAGGGGGGGGTCGTGACCACGATCCCGGACGAACCCGTAAACTTTTCACAGGTGAGCGACACTAGTGCTTGGATTGAGGGTCATTGGGTTCCTGTTGATCCTTCGGACCGAAAGTCGGCGATGTTAGGACCGTCGATTTCGCAAATCTCCTGCGATCATGCAAGCAACGTGTGCTATGAGAAACAGGCGAATATTATCGTGATCGGAGACATGTTCTCCCTGAATACAGACTTGGTCGAGTACACGATTGAGAGGTGGAACACCAGAGAAATCGTGGCAAGCACAGTTGTCGGACTCTGCAGTATTCGCAGCGTGATCAAGTTCGATCGGGTGAACAGGAAAGTTTACTGGATGCAGACCCTCTCAGAACCGTTAAACGATTTGCCGAAGAAGAGGCAGGACGACTGCAAGGATGCAAGCATGTATCTAGAACTCAAGGCCAGCACGATGTGGAAGAAGTGATCGGGCAAAAAGGGGACTGCTATGGATTTGCGGCACCGCGGCATTCAGATCTTCGGTTGGCTGGCCGTCATCGCTGGCTATGGCATTGCGCTCTTTCTCATTCGAGGAGTCTTCATTTGGATCACGCGAGGATTATTCGCTGGCCGCGCCTTATGGATCCTCCTAGGCGACTTACTATTTCTCGCTTTTGCAGTCTACCTCTTCACAGTGGGACGGCGCGCAATATCTATCGCGAAAGGCGATCCCCCGCGAAGAATGCGATTCGGATTGGGAAGAATGCTGCTGGGGGCATGCCTGATATTCAGTGCTGCAAGTACGCGGTTCCACCTTTTTCCCGCGGCGGTCTTAGAGAACGAGATGCAAACCGACGCCGGAAGTGGCACCGCTGAAATCTGTATTGGCTCCCTTTGCCTGATTTCGGGCATTTGGAAAGGCGTCCGCCGACGACCGATCAAGTCATACTTTCCATTCTTGAATCAAACAGACTCTTACACTCACGGGCGAGGACTGCCGAGCGTGACCTTTTCGGGGACGAATAAATGAAGCAGGAATTTGTGTGAGAAGGGACGGTCCTTGATCCAGTAATCTAATCTGGCCGCTAATTGCATTAGACGGGCTTAATTTTTGGAGCGAACGATGGAAGCACTCGAATTATTGGTTATCCTTTTGCTTCTCTGGTACGTCATCGTGTTGCGAAAACGGGCTGCCCGACATGCGGACCTTCATGCGGCCGCTGTGGCAGCGCTAAATGCCGCGGAATTCACTGCGATGGGTTGTGATTACGACAGTGACACCTATCTGCGAAACCCAGAAGCGTTGTTGAAGATTTTGGAACGTGAGGAACGTTTGCATGAGGCATGGTGCGAAGGATGTCGTGAGAGTCCGTGCGGCCACGTCTGGAATTTGATGCGAGTTGCATGGTGCGTCAAGGCATTTCGAAATGGAGACCCCGTAGAGAGTAGCAAGGTCATCGACCGAATGCTTCAGTCTTATAGTTGCCTGCCTGACAACTTGATTGAGCGAGTGAAAGCGGGCGTGAAAAGTTCCAAAGCGAACGAAGCCCAGGTGTTAGCGTCCGGCCAGGACAGTAGTAACCATTAATAGTCGTACTTTCCTTGTTTTTCGCTTTTGCGTCCGCGTTGGGCGAAGATGGCACATCGAGCAAATAGAGCGCAAAGCAAACTTGCCTCGCTGCGCTCGCGTCCATTGTGCGCCTCTCTATTCAATTGTGCGAGCCTGTTTGTGCTTCTCTATCAGTTCTTCAGCCTGCCCCTCAATCATTTTCATGGCGGCCGCTATGGAGTCTTTCTGAGCCCGCGTGTAGTGCTTCAGCGCGGTAATAGGCGTCGAATGCCTTAGCAGCCCCGTGCTATTGAGTGCATTCTTCGACGTGTCGGTCACGCGGCTGCTGATGCCGCGCCGGCAGGGATAAAATCCGGCCCAGGCAATTCCGGCCTTCTTCATGGCTGGAGCTATCAGTCGGAAATTGAGGGAGTCCAGGCTGAGCGGCTTGCCCGAACCGTATTGCAGGATGTAGCCCTTCGACGATTCCTTACGGAGTTTTTCAAGCAGAGACTTTAGCGGCTCAATTACTGGGACACTCGCCGCCGATTCTTCGGTTTTCGTTTCCCCGACTTTATTGCGCCAGATGGACCGCTTGACATTCAACTCCGCCCCGTCGAAATCTTCCCACTTAAGCCCGCGGATCTCCGCCGGTCGTAGCGCTGCGAAATAGGCCAGCCCGACAGCAACGGCCGCGCGAAGGTCAAGCGGTTCCAGAATTCGCAGCATTGCCAGCACGGTTTCGAGTGAGTATTCCGCCTGCTTTTCCGGCCGTGCGACTTTCACAAGCCATTTCGCCTCTGGTACTGGATTCTTCGGAACTACACCGCCCGCAATTGCATAGACGTAAACACCGCTCAGCATCCATTTAATGTGTGACAGCGTGCGGCTGCCCTTGCCGTCCTTTCCGTGCTTCGTGAGAACCGCCGACACTTGAGCAGTCTGCAATTCAGTCAGCGATATATTCCCGAGGTGAGGCTTCAAATACACTTCCCAAACGCGCTTGTAGCCGTTCGCAGTCGGTGCCGACTTGTTCGCCTCTGCCCAAGGAAGATAGTGCTGCTCAATAAATTCTGTGAGCGATAGCCGCCCCGTCGGGGTTTGCTCCGACTGTGCATTGATGCGGGCTAGTTCCTGCTCGATAAGCGGCTCGACATCAGCCCAGGAGCGGTAGAGGTCGGACTTGTAGGCCAGTAGAACTGCCTTTTGCTTTTGCTTGCCCGCGCTCTTGCCCGTTGTGTAGACTTCGTCGGTATAATAGCGGAGGTAGAATGCCTTGTCGGTTTCAAACCGCTGGCCTTTCTGCTTTCGTGGCAGTCGGTTGGATTGCAGTAACTGTGTGATCTCCATGCACCTCACCTCGAAACAGCCCGTCTGGCAACGGTCTCAGTATGCTGTAGAGAGGTTTGTTGTGCAAGATATCTTTGGTAATCACACAGTAAAAGCTTAAATGGCGCGGTACCCAAGTGGTAAGGGAGAGGTCTGCAAAACCTTTATGCGTCGGTTCGATTCCGACCCGCGCCTCCAACTCTCATCAATCCCTCCTTAACCAGTGCCTTCATCACTGCACAGCTAACGCACTACTTCTGCTTGTCTAATGCGCAACCGAGTTCAATTCCGCCACGGCAGGGGGTGGAGTACTGCTGGCCTGGTTGATATGTTCGAGGTCTTTCAAATGGTCGTACCAGCAGAATTTCAGAAGCAGTGAAGTGATGGCCACGACCGCAAAAGTGACGGCGGCACGACCCAGCCTCCAGGTCACGATGTACATCGGCAGAGCGACCAGGGCAATCTGCCACACCATGCCCACAACAATGTTGAACACGTCGCGGAAGAAATCCTTGTTGCGCTGGAAAGAAGGATCTTCCTGCTGCACCTTCTTGAGAATGGGGCCCCAGAAGCCCCAGGGACGCACTCGGCGGTAAAAGTCCTTCAATACCTCCTCGTCTTCAGGGGCGCTCAGCCAGGTGCCCGCAAAGCATCCCACGAGCGACAGCACGAATACGATGACAAAGCTGACCGAGACGTCGAGGTTCACGGAATGGGCATGGGCGAAAGCCTGGAGCGACTCGTTTTTCGCGATCAGCGGCGGAACAGTAAGAGCCGATGCCATTCCCCCGACCATACCCCAGAAGTAACCGTATCCATTAAAGCGCCACCAGTACCATTTCAAGACATTCGAAGCCGTGTAACCGCCCCACAGGGCTGTGACAATCCAGATCACCACGTTGTTGACACTGGTGACATACCAGCCGATCAGCACACCCAGAAGCACAACGATAAAAGAGCTCAGATAACTCAGCCGGACATAAGTCCTCGGGCTGGCCGTGGGATTGATGAAGCGCTTATAGATGTCGTTCACGAAATAGGGCGGCGCAGCGTTGACTGTGGCTGCGAAGTTGCTCATATATGCAGCTAACAGACCCGCGATCAGAATGCCGAGCAATCCCGCAGGCACAAACAGCGCGAGCGTCGAAGGCAGGATCCTCTCGAAATCCATGTTCGTACCCATACCGCGGATCTGGTCGCTGAAGAAGACGAGCGCGAGCACTGTCAGGCCGGTAACCAGGAAGTAGCGCGGGAAGGTCAACACGATATTCACCCACGCGCTCATCATCGAGGCCTCGCGCGGATTTTTGCAGGAAAGAACTCGCTGCATGTCATAGTTGGGAGCAGGCCCGGCTGCGCTAATCAGGATGCCTTTGAAGAGCAGCATCATCACGAAGAAACCGAACAGGCCATAACCATCCTGCGCGATCTTCTCGTTGGCCGACTGGACCAGGTGCGACCAATCCAGGCCGAGATGCCAGCCGAAAAAGACGTTGTCCCATCCCGCCGGAATGAAGCGCTCCAACGTCCCGGGGGCTACCCGCATCATCGCGATGATTCCTACCGCGAATGACGCGACCGACAATATGCAGAATTGCATGATCTCGGTGATCACAACGCTGAACATGCCGCCCTTGATGACGTAGATTGCGGTGATGGCAATCAAGAGGAGTGCATACTCGTTGACCGTGAGGTGCCAGGGCAGGAACGTTGCCGCAAATTTGCCGATCCCTTTGAAGCCGTAAGTGAAGAATCCGATGATGCTCATGAAGGCGTAGATGACCACGATAATGTGCGAGAGTTGCGCTCCTCGCCCCTTGCCGAACCGCGTTTGAATCCACTCCGCTCCGGTCATCACGTTCGACCGCCGAAGCCAGGTCGACAGATACACCATCAGGAATACCTGGTTGAAGGTCGGCCAGAGCCACGGCACCCACACGCTCTTGAGTCCGTAGACGAACATCCAGTAGACCAGCAGCATGGTGCCGCTGATGTCGAACATTCCGGAGGCGTTGGAGACGCCAAGGATGTACCAGGGCAGGACGTTGCCGCCCAGAAAATACGCCTTGATATCGCGCGAAGCCCGATGCGATACCCAATAGCCGACCAGCACCGACAACACCAGATAGGCAAGGATGATTGCGATGTCAATTGCGTGCAGATGCATGCAGCACCTCAGTTCTGGAACTGCCGCACACTTCAGGCTGTGCGATCAGTTTGTCTCTGTCCAACCGACGATCTCATTTCCCGCATGCCGTTCGATTCGCCGCCGTCAAGGTATTGATTTAAGGAAGCGCCCCGGCCAGCAGAAACACTAGCGAAGCCTGCCAATTAATGGCGATCTCGTTGCTTGCGTACGAGCCTTGATCGTCCGCGTACACTTTCGCAGGCGGCAGTCCTGCGGGTAGCTTTTTTAGCACATCGTCCTGCCGCCCGGCGTTCGGACCGCCGGACAGCAATCCTGGCCACGGCTCCGCGTTCTTGTCTGCACCGCTGGGTCGATGGTGAGGATGGTGGTAGGGATTCTCTCCCACCTGTGTTACCCAGGAAAGGGAAAATGTGTTCCGGCCCAGCAGATAATGCAAATCGTCGAGAGCTGTCTCCACCAAGGCCGGATCGGGCGTGAGGACATTCGCCACCAACACCTCCATCCCATAGCTGGCCACAACTCCGTTGGAGCCCCAGACGTAGTCCTTCGCGCGAAGACTGACACGATAAGGGTTCTTTCGAGTGCTTTCTACAATCGCGTGCGCAGCCTGTGAAGTGCGCTTTCGAATGTCCGCGATGACTGCAGCGTCGCCACCTTTGCCCGAACCGAGTGCATAAGTCCACAGGGCCATGGCCGCAACTTCCTTCCAGCCCTCCGGCGCCGGTATCTCGAGGCTCCCGCGGAAGTCCGGGTATTGCTTCACTACGTAATCGCTGTATGCTTTCTCGCCCGTCGTGCGCCACAATTCTGCCGCTGCCCACAGTCTCTCGTCTGAGCAGGAATCATCGCCGTATTCGCCGGTGCTGATCCCTGGAGGATTGTGGAAACTGACGTTGGGAAACTCCTCGGTCCAGACCCATGCTTTGCGCGCCGCATCCAGATTTTGTTTGGCAAACTTGTCGTCGAAGGGCAAATAAACGCGTGCTGCGATGGCGGCGACCGCCGCCAAGTCCGCTGTCGCGCATGTGCTCTTATAGGGCGAGTGCCCGGTCCCGATTACCACGCTTGGCAGGTTGTCATCCTCCGGCATGATGAACCCGGAGAAATGCTCGCTTGTTTGTTTGTGCCAGACGCCGCCGTCGTCGTCCTGCATCTTGAGCATCCATTCGAGATTCCAGCGCGCTTCATTGAGAATGTCAGGAGTGCCGTTGCCGCTCTCCGGAATGTTGAGCTCGATGCTTTTCAGTTTGGAGCCGAAACTTTCCCACGCCCAGAGCACGGTCCCGGTGGAAATCCCGGAGTTCACCACGTACCTTCCGTAATCTCCCGCATCATGCCATCCGCCGGCGTTGTCCCGTTCGCCTTGCTTGCCCGAGGAAGCGTGGAACTCTCCCTTGAGATGGCATGCAGGATGTGCGTATCCAGGAAACTCCGATCCCAGGTCAACAGCTGTGCCGCACCGCTGCCCATAGAATGCCCGCATCGCGAGATAGTAAGGGTGCGTGAAAACATCGGGACCAATCGCGAACGTCCAGCTTTTGCCTACTCCCGGCACATTGAGGTAGTAAGTGCCGGGCTGTTTGAGCTTGGAGAAGTCCGCAGTCTGAACCAAGTCTCCCGTGTCCGCATCCCGGCTGGCTGGGCTCAAATCGCCTTTGAATGCGATCCCCCCGTCAGACGCTCGCTTTACTTCGAATGTGCTGGCTTGAGTGGTTACGAACGCCAGCTTGGGGCTCTCAGGAAGATATCCAACCTGATCGACGTTGATCTGGACGCTCTTGCTCTCGGCTGCGCGAGCATCTCCTGTCGTAACCAGTGGTGCAACACAGAGAAGTAACATCCCGATTCGCACCACTGCCCTGACGCAGTACAAAGGCGGCCCTGACGCGGTCATGCCTGTTGCTCCAATTCGGTTGGGTGCTGTGAGCGTCTCATATGCCTGGGAGGTGAATTGTGATTAGCCTCACATGCGGGCGTGAATTTCGGCACACCAGGGTCATCATGGAAAGCTTGCCACCGATTTTGCACGCTACATGTCTACACCCGAAAGCTCTTGAACGCCAGTAGAAAATCGTTATACTAAGCCCGACCATCAATTCGCGCACTCATCTGTTCGGGAGCGTTTGCATGAAATACGGGTACTTCGACGATCACAACCGCGAGTATGTAATCACCCAACCCGACACGCCGCTGCCATGGATCAACTATCTCGGTTGCCAGGCTTATTTCGGAATCATCTCCAACACAGCGGGCGGCTATTCTTTCTATCGCGACGCCCGTCTGCGCCGGATCACCCGTTACCGCTATAACAATGCCCCCTTCGATTTCGGCGGACGCTACATCTATCTTCGAGACGACACATCGGGGGAATTCTGGTCGCCGTCTTGGCAGCCCACCGGCCACAAACTGCAAAACTATTCCTGCCGCCACGGCATGGGATACACGATAATCGGCTCGCAATACAGCGGCATCGAGGCCAGTACTCGATACTTTGTACCGCTCGACGAGAATCTTGAGATCTGGCAGCTAACTGTCACCAACCATCGCAAACAGGAGAGTCAGCTTTCACTCTTCTCTGCGATCGAATTCTGCTTGTGGGATGCCCAGGATGATTCCACCAACTTCCAGCGTAATTTCAGCATTGGAGAAGTGGAGATCGAGGACGGAGTTATCTATCACAAGACGGAATACCGCGAGCGCCGTGACCACTTTGCCTTCTTTGCTTGCTCGGAGAAATTGGCAGGGTTCGACACGCAGCGCGAAAAGTTCCTCGGACCGTACCGCGGCTGGGACAGTCCCGCAGTGGTTGCGGGCGGCCACGCGTGCAATTCAGTCGCTCGTGGGTGGGCGCCGATTGGCTCGCATCAGGTGCGGCTCACACTGCAGCCCGGCGAATCGCGCCAGATTGTCTTTGTCCTGGGATATCAGGAGAATGCACGCGATCAGAAGTTCGATCCCCCGGATTCGCAAGTCCTGAACAAGAAGAAAGCCAAATGTGTCCTCTCGCGTTATCTCGTCCCAGCGAACGCTGATGCTGCCTTCGAAGACCTCCGTCGGTATTGGGATGAACTGCTGGGGATCTTCCAGGTGGACACCCCAGATGTGCACACCAATCGCATGGTGAACATCTGGAACGCCTACCAGTGCATGGCCACCTTCAATATGTCGCGCTCCGCGTCGTTCTATGAGTCCGGCATCGGTCGCGGACTTGGCTTCCGCGACTCGAACCAGGATCTGCTGGGCTTCGTCCACATGGTTCCGGAGCGCGCCCGCGAGCGGATCCTCGATCTCGCAGCCACTCAATTGCCCACGGGCGGCGCGTATCACCAGTACCAGCCGTTAACCAGGCGCGGGAACAACGACGTCGGCAGCGGATTCAACGACGATCCCCACTGGCTGATTCTCGGCGTTGCGGCCTACATCAAAGAAACCGGCGATTGGGGCATACTCGACGAGCACGTTCCCTATGACAACGAACCCGGCTCCGAGACGCCGCTGTATGAGCACCTGCAGCGCAGCTTTCAGTACACTCTCGACCGGCTTGGACCGCATGGCCTCCCCCTGATTGGCCGCGCCGACTGGAACGACTGTCTCAACCTGAATTGTTTCTCCGACTCTCCCGGGCAATCGTTCCAGACCACCACGAACAAAGACGGCAAGGTCGCCGAGTCTATATTTATTGCCGGACTGTTTGTGCTGGCCGGGCGCGAACTCGCCGACATCGCCCGCCATCAGTGCCACAAAGCAGAAGCGAGCTCCTATCTGGCGGAAGTGGAAAAGATGGAAGCGACGATCCGCCAGCACGGCTGGGACGGCGAATGGTTTCTCCGCGCCTATGACGATTTCGGCCACAAGGTGGGCTCGAAAGATTGCGCAGAAGGGAAGATCTTCATCGAGACGCAAGGCTTCTGCACGCTTGCAGGAATCGGAGTGGAAGATGGTCTGGCACTCCGCGCTCTGAATTCCACGCGCCGCCATCTCGCCACCCGGCACGGCATCGTACTGCAGCAACCCGCCTATTCGAAGTATTACCTCGAGCTCGGTGAAATTTCTTCGTATCCTCCCGGCTACAAAGAGAACGCCGGCATTTTCTGTCACAATAACCCGTGGGTCATGATCGGCGAGGCGCGTATCGGGAATGGGGATGGGGCACACGATTACTACTCGCGCATCAATCCTTCGGCACGCGAGGAAATCAGTGACGTCCACCGCTGCGAACCCTATGTGTATGCACAGATGATCGCCGGACGCGACGCTCCCACACACGGCGAGGCTAAGAACTCCTGGCTCACCGGTACTGCTGCCTGGAACTATTACGCCATCACACAGTGGATTCTCGGAATTCGCACCGCATACGACGGCCTGGTGATCGCCCCGGTGGTCCCAAAGGGCTGGAACGGCTTCAAAGTCACCCGCAAGTTTCGGGGTGTGACCTATAACATCTCGGTCGAGCGCGCCGGGCCTGGAAACCAAGTGTCCCTCGAAGCGAACGGTATATCGATTGCCGGCAATCTCGTGCCATCGCCGCCACCGGGCATCAAGAACGTCGCCCTGACGGCGAAGATTCATTAGTCTTCCGGGTGGCCTGTAACGAGACTGCCGCCCGCTTGTTTCTCAGTTCAACGAACGAGCTACATGCCAGCCACTTCCCGCTACGACACCATGCAATACCGCCGCTGCGGTAAGAGCGGATTGCTGCTACCCGCGATTTCGCTCGGCCTCTGGCACAACTTCGGCGGCGTCGATCCTCTTGAGAACAGCCGCGCCATGCTTCGTCGCGCCTTCGACCTCGGGATCACACACTTCGATCTTGCGAACAATTACGGCCCTCCCCCCGGTTCCGCCGAAGAAAATTTCGGCCGGATCCTCCACGAAGACTTCTCTGCACACCGCGATGAGTTGATCATCAGCACCAAAGCTGGCTGGAGAATGTGGCCCGGCCCCTACGGGGATTGGGGTTCGCGCAAGTATCTGCTGGCAAGCCTCGATCAAAGCCTGCGGCGCATGAAGCTCGATTACGTGGACATTTTCTACTCGCATCGCCCGGATCCGCAGACCCCGATCGAAGAAACCATGTCAGCCCTTGATCATGCCGTGCGTTCCGGCAAAGCGTTGTACGCCGGTATTTCGAGTTACGATGCCGAGCAGACTTCGACCGCTCTCAGCGTCCTCCGTCGGCTGGGTACTCCTTGCCTGATTCATCAGCCCAAGTACTCCATGTTCGACCGAAACCTCGAAACGGGTCTGCTGGACGTCTTAGGAGGAGAAGGTGTCGGCTGCATCGCATTCTGCCCCCTCGCGCAAGGGTTGCTTACAGACCGCTATCTCAAAGGCATTCCAGCCGATTCTCGTGCCGGCAGACCCGACACCTTCCTGAAGAAAAATGACGTCACGCAGGATGCATTGACCAGAGTGCGCGCGCTCGGCGAAGTCGCCCAGTCACGCGGGCAGTCCGTCGCACAGTTGGCGCTGGCCTGGGTTCTGCGCGATGCTCGGATGACCAGCGCTCTGATTGGCGCTAGCCGCGTCGAGCAGATCGAACAGAACATCGCCGCGCTGGCGAACCTGCATTTTTCCTCTGACGAACTCGCACGCATTGACAGCATCCTTGCGGTTCACAGCTCGCCATGAATCTGCCGCTGAAGTTGCCAAGCCAAATCCGCGAGCGCTTCCCGGCAATAAGCCAACGATCTGCACAATGCTGCGGCTTCAGTTTGGGGAAGCTATACTTTAGATTGACTTCTCCGGGACGACGTAGCGTCGCTGGTGGCAGTGTCTACGGGTTCACTCCATCCGCATTGGGGAGCTACGAGGTGTGCGATGAGTCGTCTGCTTGCTACGCGGCCGATCAGCTTTTCCATTCTGCTGTGGGGTCTGATCCTATCCGGTCTCGTCACAATCTCGCGCAGCGCTGAAGCGGGACCTCCGGGCGGAGAGAGCGCTATTGGAAATCCCGTCCTCGTGGAGTTGTTTACCTCAGAAGGTTGTTCCAGCTGTCCGCCGGCTGACGAGTTTGTGAAGAAGTTGGATGCATCACAGCCTGTCGCCGGCGCGCAACTTATCATTCTCAGTGAGCACGTGGATTACTGGGACCATGATGGCTGGAAAGATCCGAATTCTTCCCACGCACTTACAGAACGTCAGAGCGCTTACGTACGCGAGCTGGGACTAAGCACTCCCTATACTCCGCAGATCATCGTTGACGGCACGCACGAACTGAAGCTCGCCGATCTACAACTGGTTGGAGAGACTTTCGAGAAAGCTGCCTCTGCACCAAAGATTCCGGTTCGTATCACAGGGGTCGCGCTCAGTGAAGGGAACCCAGGTTTACTCAAAGCACATATAGATGCGGACGGCGCCAGCAGCCAACACAATGCAGACCTCTATGTGGCGGTTGCTCTCGACCACGTTGAGTCGCAGGTGCTACGGGGAGAAAACGGCGGACGGAATCTGACTCACGTTGCGGTTGTGCAGCAGATCGTAAAGGTGGGCAAACTTGGCAAAGGCAGAAGCTTTGCTCAAGATGTGCAGTTGAAGGTAAAACCCGCCACGACCTTGCACCAGATTCGCATTGTCGCTTTCGCACAAGAGTCCGGGCCAGGAAAGCTGCTGGGAGCGGCTCTTTGGAAATCTGTTCACTGACAAAAGCTGGAAGCACCTTTCTTCGTTCTCTCAATGTTAACGTTCGATGAAAATTCATGCCGCAGCCCCACAGGCGATTGTTGGCGCTAGGTAGGGCCTAGTTCCTTCGCTACAATAATGGCGTGAAACCGAGCATCTTCGTGGTCGAAGACGATCCTGATATTTCACGGCTGGTCCGCCACCATCTGGAAAACGAGGGATTTGTGGTGCGCGTGTATCCCACCGGGTCGAGCGTGTTGGGGGATGCCGAGCGACAACGGCCGGCTTTGTTCGTACTCGACATCATGGTGCCGGGCAAGGATGGGCTGGAGATTTGCCGTATCATACGGCAGACGCCTGGCCTGGCATCGGTACCGGTCATTTTTCTCACCGCCAAGGGCACTGAAGCGGATCGCGTGCTGGGGCTGGAATTGGGCGCAGATGATTACATCGGCAAGCCGTTCAGTCCGCGGGAACTGGTGGCGCGCGTAAAGGCGGTGCTGCGGCGGTTCGAGCGCCCACTTCCACCGAGCCCGATGAAAGTGGGCGATATTGAAATCGATCCGTCGGCGATGACGTTGATGGTTCGGGGCGCAATGGTGCCGACGACCGCTACGGAATTTCGGCTGCTGGATTATTTTGCGCGGCACAAGGGTCGCGTGTTCAGCCGTGATCATCTGTTGGACTCGGTCTGGCGCGATACGGCGTACGTCACGCCGCGGTCCGTGGATGTATATGTGCGGCGTATTCGCGAGAAGATTGAGCCGGACCCGGAGAATCCGCGCTATCTGAAGACGGTGCGCGGTGCCGGATATAGGTTTGAGGCTCCAAGGTAACTGCGGCGGAAGAAGCATCCCTGCAAAGCCCTACAACTTATGCTGCAAACTTGCTGCTGCGGGACACCAGAGGAAACTTGAAGAACCGCATCTTCTTCAAATTGCTGGCCGTCTTTCTCGTTGTCATTGCCGCCACGGCCGCCATCCTTGATGTCATGCTCGGCAACGCTTGGGAGCGGTCGCTGCGCACTGAAATCGAGCGCAACCTTACCCAAAAGACGCTGATGTTTGCTCATCGCGTTGAGATCGATCACGAGCATTCGCTGGCCGATATCGCGGCGCAGGAAGGCCAGGCCGCCGGAGCGCGCGCAACCATTATTGACGCGTCCGGAAGGGTTCTGGCGGACTCGGAGTCGAATCCCGCCCAGATGGAAAATCACGCAGGGCGTGTTGAGTTCGCGGCCGCATTGTCAGGAAAAACGGGAGAGAACGAACGCCGCAGCGCGACGCTGGGGATTCCTTTCCTCTACGTGGCCGCTCCCATCTCTGGCGGGGCGGTTCGACTGGCTTATCCCCTGTCGGACGTTGAGTCTGTGCAGGCACAGGTGCAGACGCGTCTTTTCTGGGGCACGGCAATCGCGTCGTTTATTGCGCTGTTGATAGCAGCCGGCGCCTCAATCTGGACCTCCCGGCGGCTCGAGCGGATTGTGGATGTGGCGGCACGAATCGAGCGGGGCGATCTGCGTGCCCGCTTGAATGAGAGTCCGATCGACGAGATCGGGCGGGTGGCGGCCGCGATCGATAAGACAGCACAGCAGGTGGAGCGCAGCTTCGACGCAGTACGTTCCAGCCAGCGCCAATTGGAGACGCTGCTCAACAGCATGCAGGATGCCGTCATCGCAGTAAGTTCAGACGGGCTGGTGCGCTGGGCGAATCATAAGATGGATCGACTGGTACCCCAACACACGCGGCTGAACGCCCCGGTGGTAGAGACGATTCGCGATCCGGACTTCCTGGCAGCAGTGAATTCCGCAACTACCACAAAGGAAGTCAAGGCCGCGCGGGCAACGTCGCTTGTTCCGGGCCGAGCTTTTGATGTGACCGCGGCACCCTTGCCCGACGGCGGCGTGGTCGCCGTGCTTCGCGATCTGACGGAGACCGAGCGCGTGGAAAAAACCAGGCGTGATTTCATCGCAAATGTCTCGCACGAACTACGTACGCCGCTGACGTCTATCCAGGGATACACGGAGACGCTGCTGGACACAATTCCGGATGAGCCTGCATCGACGCGGGAATTTCTGGAGATCATCCGCAAAAATACAGTGCGGATGTCGCGTTTGACGGAAGACTTGTTGACGCTAGCCCGGGTGGAATCGGGCGAAACGCGCTTCGAGACGGAGCCCGTCCCTCCGGTGGAATTGCTCCACGATGCGGAGGAGAGTTTCCGGGAGATTGCGCGTGGGCAAGGGGTCGACTTGCAGATTATAGATGCGCACAATGGAAGTGGCTCAGCGGAATCACTTCCGCAAGTGTTGGCGGACCGCGAAGCGATTCATCAGGTGTTCTCGAATCTCATCGACAATGCCATGAAATACGGTCGGGGCGGCGGACGCGTGGAATTAGGCGCTCGGGCGGCACAGCGTGGGATTGAGTTCTATGTACGAGACTTTGGCGCCGGGATCTCTTCAGAGCATTTGCCTCGATTGTTCGAGCGGTTTTATCGCGTGGATAAGGCACGATCGCGTGAGTCCGGAGGGACTGGATTGGGCCTGGCAATTGCGAAACACATTATGCGCGCTCACGGCGGATCGATTCGAGCCGAGAGCGAGTTGAACCATGGGAGCACATTTGTGTTCACCTTGCCTACCGCCTGATAGTTACGCTGGCAGGGTGTGTCCCGGTTGAGATCAAGGATGCAGTGCGACACTGCTTGAGGGGCGCGCCGCCATCAAGTCTGAGTTGCACGCCGCGGAACAGCCGCGGGTCGGCACCCGACGTTGCAACTTCCCTCGTCGACCGGCCTACGGCAAAGTACCAGTTGCGCGAGGCGTCTGGAACTTTTAAGGTTGGGTTACTGTGGGTTGGTTAAGCTGGCTTAGCCTCCTTGGTAGGTGTTACCCTTCTCACAACGCAAAGCTGGAGTCCGCATTGAAACACCCCTTCGTCTTCGTACGCTAATCGGCATCTTCAATCTCACGACGCGCGGAGGACCTATGAAAATCGCAACCCTGCTACTTGCCGCCATCACTCTCGTTGCCCCAGCCACCTTATTTCCTCAGCCCCCGCAGAAAGACGTGCCAGCCGAGGTAGATTCTGCCCGTAATGCCCTCAAGGAAGCGCACAATGACCTGGAGAAGGCGGGCGGAGATTGGGGTGGTCATCGCGCAAAAGCCATCCAACATATTCAGGAAGCTCTCGGGGAACTGAATCAAGCTGAGCAGTGGGCGCGGGCGCACCACGAAATCAAGTAGGGACATAGCGTAACGCCCCCGAAGATTCACCGCTTCAGATCAACGCTTCTATTGCCGGGTGTGTGAGAGTGCTGCATCCGGATGAGGGTCCCCTTCAGCAACGTGCCGGGCCGGGCGCGGTGGACTGCGCCGTGAGACCAGCTGTTAACCAAAACAGCTGGTTGCAGGTTACTCCTGGGGATCTGAAAAACGACATCTGACTACAAGCAAGACAAATGCGACGTAAGATCGCTCCCTGGCTTTGGTCTCGCGACAGCCAGTTTTTTACCACCCTGATCATCGAAAGTGGTATCCAGCTCTCAAACTGCAGCGATAGATTGTTCCCTCGTCAGGGTTGATGCCGGCGGCGTCGCAGCTTGCCCAACTGAGCTGCAGCGACGGTCCCAGGGGAAAGATAATAGTCTGACCATCGACATCAGCCTCCATGCTCACGCTCTCGGCGGAGGAAGGCATAGTGAAAGAGAATCCATCGCCGAAGATCGCGGGATACGACCAGTGCTCCACCTGGGTCATCATCGGACGGAAGACCTCGGCCTCCAGCAGAAAGGTTGCTGTGTCGGACCAGTTGCGGACTGTGAGCGTCAGGATCTGATCGCCTTTGGACAAACGGTTGGATTCGATATGGGTGAACGGGCAAGGCCCGGCAATGCAGGAGGCGCGCGGTGCGCGGAATTGGTTTCCCACCCCAGCATCGAGCATGCTCGATCCCAAGGCGGCTTTCCACTTCCCGTCCGGTGAGCAAGGGTGTTGATTCTTGCATGGGATGTTGCCGCGGTTCTGAACCTCAAATGTTCTTACTGCGCTGCCCACGTTCAGTTCGGTTTGGGTCTTCACCGTGTACCGAATCCGAAGGTTCGACAGTTTCACTTTGGGTTGCTCGTTGGGCGCGGGTTTGTCGTCAAGAGGCACCAGATGGACGATGTAGAGCTGGTTTCCGACATAGTCGTTTTGATCGAGAGGGCGATACTGGGGATGGCGAAAGTGCAGGACGATGGACTGTCCCCGACGGGCAGGTTTCGGAAGAGTGAGCGAGAAATAACCGGAAGAATCGCTCTTCGAGGTTGAGGCGGTTACCTTGCCGGCTGACACCTCAACTCCCCCGATCGGCAGTTGCCTTCGCGGGTCGGTGTCCTGAACGATAATTGCCCCACGTAGCGTGATGGGTTTCTGTTTTTGCCAGCGGATGATGGCAAAGGCTGCGATGGCCACTAGAGGAATGACTACGGCGGCGATCCAGGCCTCGATTTTGTGGGCGCGAGTCATTCGCTCCAATTACACTTGATTTCATATGATGACGAAGATAGGGTCAACGTTTCCACCACGAAAAGACAATATGGGGTAATACCGTCGGCACGCCGGAGCCATAACAAATTCTGTGTGGGGTCGCGGCCGTTGTGCTTGACTCTTTCCAATTGGCGCTTCGTTCTCGTATGGATGTGAGTATGTTTACCTTCTCACAGTCAAAAATCGTCCAAGATTACATTGCATGAGTAAAGACGAGAGAACTCTGCTTTCGCGACGACAGATTTTGCGGCGGATCTTGGGGTCTGGTCTTTCCTTCCCCTTGTTAGGGTCCCTACAGCTCTCCGCGCTCGAACCGCAGAAGCAAACTCCGGCGGCAGCCGCTCCAGTCGGAGGTTTGTCGCCCGAAGATGATCAATTCTTGAACGAAGTGGAGAGCGCCAGTTTCCTTTTCTTCTGGGAGCAGGGCAACCCCAAGACAGGTATGGTGAAGGACCGCTGCAACGTTCACACCGACCGGCCCGGCGATGCATCTAGCATCGCTGCCACTGGCTTCGGGCTGACGGCTCTTTGCATCGGGGCACAGCGAGGATTCATTCCGGCGAGTGCCGCCCTGGAGCGCCTGTTCGTCACGCTTCGGTTTTTGTGGAAAAAATTGCCGAATCACCGCGGATTCTTCTATCACTTCGCCAATCCCGAGACCGGAGAGCGAATGTTCGATTCGGAGGTTTCCTCGGTCGATACGGCGATCCTGCTGTGTGGCATACTCACATGCCGCCAGCATTTTCGCCATCCCGCAGTCGCGGAACTGGCAAATCTCATCTTCAGCCGCGTGGATTGGACCTGGCTTTCAGAAGACACGAGCCTGCTGACACATGGCTGGACCCCAGAGATCGGTTTCCTCGCATCTCGGTGGGACTATTACAGCGAACTCATGATGATGTATCTGCTCGGGATGGGATCCACTGCCCATCCGTTGAATCCACAGACCTGGAATGCGTGGAAGAGGCTGACATTCGAGTACGACGGGCTGCGGTATATCGGCGCGTTTGCGCCTCTTTTCATCCATCAGTATTCGCAGGCATGGTTCGACTTTCGCCGTAAGCGCGACAAGTACGCCAACTACTTTGAAAACTCTGCGACCGCGACCGAAGTGCATCGGCGCTTTTGCCTCGAACTCTCCAGGCAATTCCCCGACTACAGCGACGATCTTTGGGGGATCACTGCATCGGATTCCCAACAGGGATATGTCGTCTGGGGCGGCCCTCCCGCCACCGGTCCGATCGACGGCACCGTGGTGCCTAGCGCGGCGGGTGGATCACTGCCGTTTCTGCCAGGGCCGACGCTGCGCGTGCTGAAGAATATTCGCAGTAAATACCCCTCGGCGTGGACGAAGTACGGGTTCGTTAACGCCTTTAATCCATTAAAGAACTGGTATGATACCGACGTGATCGGAATCGACACGGGGATCATTCTGTTGATGGCGGAGAACCTGCGGACTGGATTTGTCTGGGAAACATTCATGAAGAGTCCGGAGGCCCAGCGTGGAATGGAACGGGCTGGCTTCCACAAGGAGTAGACCCTCGTTGCCCGTAAGCCCCGGACCGCAGGTCCCTTGCACACCAACCGTAAAGGCTTTTTGTTCATCCAAAAGCCATTTGGGGAGCCGAGTACTGCTTGCTTTGAACTGATGCGACCCGGCCTCAGGTGTCCTCCCAACTGAGTGCCTCGGTGGTCTTTTCCGGTGGCGATGCGGACGCTCCCCGGTCCGCGTGGTTTCAAAAGAATGAACGAGCGACCCGAGTTTTGGAGCGGTTGGCGGGACCGGCTGTCGGCTCTGCGGAATGTGCCGGCGGTTCTGCGCTTTGTGTGGGAGTCGGGGCGCGCCGTCGTAGTGCTGGGCCTCGTAGCCAGGGTCATCGCAGCAATTCTCCCCCCGGCTCTATTCTGGGTTTCCAAGCTCATCATCGACGCGATCTTCCGGATTATCACCACGCACCAGCCCATCAGCCCGCGGCTGTGGTGGTTGGTGGCCGCAGAGTTTGGGCTCGCGATAGCCACGGGACTGGTGGGGCGGTTTATCGATTATCTCGACACGCTGCTGGCCGGTAAGTACATGAACTACATCAGCGTTCGGGTCATGGAGCACGCAGCCAGCCTGGACCTGATCGCCTATGAAGATCCCGTCTTCTACGACCGCCTTGAGAGGGCGCGTGTGCAGGCGCAAGACCGCCTGTACATGATTCAGGCCATCGGAAGATTAATTCAGCAGGTGATTACGACAGTCACTCTGTCGATCACGATCATGGTCTTTTCGCCATGGCTCTTGCTGCTGCTGATTGTGGGCGTGATTCCGGCGTTTGTGGGAGAGACGCACTTTGCCTTCCTGGGCTACGCAAAGAATTTTCGGCAGACGCCCGTTCGGCGGCAGCTTGATTACCTGCGCGTTCTCGGTGGAAGCAAAGAAGCCGCCAAAGAGTTGAAGCTCTTTGGCCTGCAGCGGTTTCTCACTGGAAGGTTCAAGGGGCTTTCCGATCAGGTGTATCACGAAGACATCGCGCTGGCGCGCCGTAAATTCGCGGCCGGTTCCCTGCTGTCCATGGTGGGCACGGCGGGATACTACACCGCATATGTCTACGCGGTGTGGCGGACTGTGACCGGGGTCTTCAGTTTCGGAACCCTGACTCTCCTGGCAAATGCCATTCGAGACGCCAGCTCCAACCTGCAGCAGACCTTCTCCACGCTCTCGACCATTGCCGATCAGGCCTTATTCCTCACCGACCTGATTGCGTTCTTCGACATGAAGCCGATGATCCATTCGAAACCGAATGCGCTGCCGGCGCCACAGCCCATCCGTCAAGGATTTGAGTTTCGCAATGTGTCGTTCCGCTATCCGGGATCATCTCGCCTGGTGCTCAACCGCTTGAATTTCTATTTGCGCCCAGGAGAACGCGTGGCTCTGATCGGCGAGAACGGTGAGGGGAAGACCACCATCGTGAAGCTGCTGACCCGACTCTACGACCCGGTGGAGGGGCAAGTACTGCTCGATGGAATCGACCTGCGCGACTACAACCTGGAGGACCTATATCGCGAGATCGGTGTGATCTTTCAGGATTTCATGCGCTATGAGATGACCGCGCGGGAAAACATCGCGGTCGGACGGATTGAGCGGATGAACGATCTGGACTTGCTTCGGGATTCCGCTCAGAAGAGCATGGCCGCCGATGTGCTGCAAAAATTGCCGGCGGGCCTGGATCAGATGTTGGGCCGCCGCTTTGATGGCGGCGTAGATCTCTCTGGCGGCGAGTGGCAGAAGGTGGCCCTGGCGCGGGCCTACCTGCGCGATGCGCAGGTGCTGATTCTTGACGAGCCGACATCGGCTCTGGACGCGCGCAGCGAATACGAAGTATTCAAGCGCTTCGCGGAATTGACCGCCGGAAAGATGGCGCTATTCATTTCGCACCGGTTCTCCACGGTGCGCATGGCGGACCGGATCGTCGTGCTCGAGAACGGGCGCATCGCGGAGGAAGGCGATCACGCCACGCTCACCAGTCTCGGTGGGCGGTATGCCGAGATGTTTGAGTTGCAGGCGGCTAGCTATCGCTGATGCGTCCGGTTTGCTGGCTTGAAAAAGCCGGAACCGCGAAGGAAACTAAGGTACACGAAGCAAAAGCGGGTCTGCCAACAAGTGGTATGACGGGTGGTTGATGGCATGGGGCTACATACTGAGACTGAAGGGATCATCGGAGAAGCGGAACGAAAGTTCCTGAGCGGCCGCAAGGAAGCGGAAGTTCAGCCCGTGCGCAACGCGGCCATGGAACTGGCCGCGAGTGTGACTTGGCTGCCCGATCGAGAGTCCCCTCCAATCTTTGCTGCGCGCGGTGAGAAACTGAACCAACAGATCGAAACTTTGTCGGAACGCATGGAAGCCATGCCGGCCCGCAAAGACGATCCGGAAGATCTGCTCGCCTTGCGAGCTCACGTTCCGTTTATCGAATCCTGGGCGCAGAACATTTCCAACGAACTGGCTTACGTGTCACTTCCTGTCGTTTCCAGCAAGTCTCAGATCCTTCCGCGTGTCCTCGCGATTGCGCAGGTCTTTGTCGACGAAACGGGAGCGACTTTTGCGAAGAGCGAATTTACCGCTTTCTGCCTCGCGTTTGAATCTGGGGTGCCGCTGCAATTTCATGAGATCGGCTCGCTCGTGTCCGCCCTCAAGCTCGTCTTGCTGGAGCGAATCGTGCAGCGCGGGTTGGTCCTGCTCGACGATCCGATTAGCAAGACGTCGAATCTCTCGACCTGCATCCGCACCTATCAGCATGTCACGCAGACCTCATGGAGAGAAGAACTCGAATCTCTGATTCCGTTCGATGAGATCTTGCGGCGCGATCCTGCTTGTGCGTATGCGGCCATGGACCTGGAGAGCCGGAATTCGTATCGCCAGCGCGTGGCACAGGTTGCGCGGCGATCCGATATGACGGAGATGGAGGTGGCCCGGCGTGCCCTTGCGCTGGCACGCGAGGCCGAAAAACGCTTTGGCGATTCGCGCATCATGCAGCGGGAATCGCATATCGGGTACTACCTTGTCGGCGAAGGGTCAGACCTTCTGTGCCAGAGAGTGGCTTATCACCCGACTTTGGCAGAACGCGTCCGGGGATGGTTGCGCTCCCATCCGGACGAGTACCTGCTCGTGGGAATCGCTGTCCTTACATTCGTAATCCTCACCGGCGTGCTCTGGCTTCTCACCCTGCCTGCTACGCCACTGCCGACCATCCTGTTTTCGATGCTGATCCTGTTGCTGCCGAGTTCTCAGGCGGCGGTTCAGCTGATGAATTACTTGACAACGAACTTGCTGAGCCCGACAACGTTGCCGAAGCTGGATTTTTCACGTCGTGTCCCCAACGACTGCGTAACTCTGGTTGCCATCCCCACGCTTCTGCTCAACGAGGGACAGGTCCGTCATCTGGTCGAAGAACTTGAGGTTCGCTACCTCGGAAATCATGACCCGAACATTCATTTCGCGATCGTCTCTGATCTGCCCGATTCGCGTGAGCCCGCTCCCGAAGACAATGAACTGGTGGACTTGTGCTCGAAGCTGATCACCGAGTTGAACGAGCGATACGCCGCCAAGAGAGAAGGAACCTTTTTTCACCTTCATCGCCACCGCGTCTACAACCCGCGTGAAAAAGGATGGATGGGTTGGGAGCGCAAACGCGGCAAGCTGCTCGATCTGAATCAATTCCTGCGCGGACGATTTGATAGCTTTCCCGTGAAAGTCGGCGACCTTACCTTGCTGCGCAGAGTTCGTTTTGTCATTACCTTGGATTCGGACACGGAATTGCCGCGAGGTTCTGCCCAGCGCATGATCGGCGCACTGGCGCATCCGCTGAACCAGGCCATCATCGATCCCGACAAAAACATCGTGGTAGCGGGTTACGGCATTCTGCAGCCTCGGGTCGACATCAGTGTGCAGTGCACCACCAAGTCGCGCCTGGCGGCGATTTTTGCCGGGGAGACCGGGCTCGACCCTTACACGCGCGCGATCTCTGATGTCTATCAGGATCTGTATGGTGAAGGCTCCTTTACGGGAAAGGGAATTTACGAAGTCGACACCATGGATCGCGTGCTCTATGGGCGATTCCCCCGCAATGCCTTGCTGAGCCACGATCTGATCGAAGGCGCGTATGCGCGGGCCGGGCTGGCCAGCGATATCGCGGTCATCGAAGACTATCCATCCCACTACAGCGCCTACAGCCGGCGCAAACACCGCTGGCTCCGCGGCGACTGGCAGATTGTGGAATGGCTTACTGATACGGTGCCCGACGAGTCGGGGGCACGCGTGCGCAACCCCATTTCACTCGTTTCGCGCTGGAAAATCTTCGACAACCTGCGGCGGAGCCTGGTCGAGCCGGCTACGTTCGTGTTGCTGCTGTACGGCTGGTTCGTGATGAACCATCCCGTCTGGTGGACGCTGGCTACCATCGCCATCCTGTTTGTCCCAGCCTGGGTCGAGCTCTTGTTTGGATTGACGCGGGCCCTTGTCACCGGCCAACTGCGCGTTGCCCGCGACGCCTTCAGTAATCTTTTCGATAGTAACTTTACCGTTCTGCTGACTCTGACCCTGCTGGCCCATCAGACGCTGGTCTCGCTCGATGCTGTGGTGCGAGCCCTTGTCCGCCGACTTGTAACCCGCGAACGTATGCTCGAATGGGAAACCGCCGAGCAAGTCGAACTCAAGAAAAGCCGGACTCCAATTGATCGTTATATCGACTGGACGCCCTTTCTTGCCGCCGCTGTGGGAGTACTTCTCTGGGCCACGCGGCCCCATGCGCTGACCGTCGCTGCCCCTATTTTGCTTTTGTGGGCATGCAGTAAACCTCTGGCCTTGTGGCTGAACGCGAGTCCCATCGAACCTATGCCGGAAATCTCAAGTGGCGATCAATGGCTGTTGCACAAGTCCGCTCTCCACATCTGGCGCTATTTCGCGGAGCTTTCGAACCAGGAGCACCACTGGCTCGTGCCCGACAATCTTCAGGCCAACCCCGATAAAGTGGCTCCCAGCATTTCCCCGACTAACGTGGGGCTGCTTCTGAACGCAAGACAAGTTGCCAACGAACTGGGATACATCACGTTGCCCGAACTCGTCGATCTCTCGCAAAAGACACTTGGCACCGTGAGCCAACTGCAGAAGTATCGTGGCCACTTGATGAACTGGTATGACACCAGGACTCTTGACGCTAAGCCCCCATACTTTGTTTCTTCGGTGGACAGCGGCAACCTGGTGGCGTCGCTGTGGACACTGCGGCAGGGGTGCCGTGATTGCCTGCAGCGTCCGCTCCTCTCTCCGAACGCCGCTGCAGGTTTTCGCGATTACCTGCGGGCGCTGCTGGAATTGCATGCGATGCCCAAGAGGGTTCTCGGCCGCTTCGAGGATCAGGTTGCACGTGGCGATTGGCTGGATGCCATACTGAATTTTCCGGAAGACCAGCTGCGCGACAACCCGGTAAAGTCCGGCGACGATCCCGAACGATCCGACCGGATTGCATGGTTCCGGGCCCAGGCACAGGTGCGAATCGACGCAGTTCGTGATCTCGCATGCCGGTACATGCCCTGGACTTTGCCGGAATTCTCCGGGATCGGCGACACGGCCCTGGACTCGCAGTCCGTATTCGATCTACCGCTGGAGCGCCTGCCTGATCTGATCGCCGAGTTCGAGCTGCATCTCGACCAAACGCTACAGAGCGCTCGTAATGGAAATCGATCTCTCCAGGAAAAATTCCTGGAGCTGCTGGCCGCGGCACGAGCCAACAGCCTGCACTTCATCGAATCGTTACAACAAATCGCGCAGCAGGCGTCTGACCTGGCTGACGCCATGGATTTCTCATTCATGGTTGACAAGCAGAACATGCTGGTCTCCGTCGGGTTCGACGCGGGGACAAAAGAACTTCAGCCGTACTATTACGATCTGTTGGCGACGGAGCCGCGGACTGCGGTTTTCGTCGGGATTGCGAAGGAAGACATCCCGCAGGATTGCTGGTTCCGCCTGCGCCGTCCCGTTGCCACGGACCATGGCAGGCCCGTCGTGCTTTCCTGGACTGGCACGATGTTCGAGTACCTGATGCCCTCAATCTGGATGCGCAGCTACCGCAACACTCTGCTGCACCGGGCGAGCGTGGCAGCGGTGCGTTCGCAGCAGCAATACGCCGAAGAACGCGGCGTACCCTGGGGTATTTCTGAGTCTGCCTGCGCCAGGCGGAATGAGGCTGGGGACTACCATTACGAAGCTTTTGGCGTGCCTGCACTGGCCTTGAAGAAGCACGAATCCGAGCCCCTGATCATTTCGCCGTATTCGACTCTGCTGGCGCTCAATGTGGACCCCAAAGCAGCCCTCGACAATCTGCATCGCATGGAATCGCTTGGGTGGTTCGGGCGATACGGATTCTGTGAGGCGGCGGATTACACCGGAAGGCCAAAGCGGTTCGGCCGAAGGCGCTGGGAACTGGTGCGCTCGTGGATGGTGCATCACCAGGGAATGAGCTTGCTGTCACTCACGAATTTTTTGCACAACAACATCGTGCAGAACTGGTTTCATTCCGATCGCAGAGTGCAGGCCTCGGAGTTGCTGTTGCAGGAGAAGCCGGTGTCGCAGGCGGCTTAGCATCTGTCGAAGCGCTCCATATTCACCCTCCCAGGAAGCCTATTTGCTGTGGGTGATGCGATCTTCCATGTAGCGATTCATGGGTACCAAGTCGGCGATCCCGTTCCCGAAATAAATCACGCATAACCCCGGTCTATCCCGGAATGCACACGCTCACTGGTTCCCGTGCTTTGCATTCCGGGCTCAGGACTGAGGAACAAAATCTGCCGAATGCGCTCCATGTTCCCGAGAGATTCGCATCACTTTTCATGAAATTCCGCCCACGCTCCGGTCTTGCCCTCGTAAATGCGCAAATTGCATTGCTTTGGAGCGACATGCGCGAAGAGCAAACTGAATTGCTCCGGCGTGCTCAGTTGGCCAACATCCATAGCCACACGCACCAGGTCCTGCTGCTGTTCGTATTGGCCTTTCTCGACGCCTTTGTTAACCACAAGAGTCCAGTGATCCTTGCCAGGAATGAAATATAGGCTGTACGCGCCCACGGGAATTTCTGAATGCCCGACGTTAAGGTCTGCTTGTGTGAACAAAACCATGGGCTTCTCGCCGGGCGTCCACAACTTGCCCGACGAAAGATCCACTTTCTTGATGGGCGGTATCTTCTCGTGTTGCACACTAAGTTGTTTGCCGTCTTGGAAAGTGCAGGTGGCACTGGAACTGGTCCCCAACTGTTGAGAAAAAGATGGCGCCACGAGAAGGCCCAAAATTGAAATACAAAATGCGAGCTGCTGTTTCATAGATCCTCCAATATAAGAGCTGAATAGCACCCTGGGTTACGAGTTCGGCCGTCGGCAAGCCTCAGCGGGCGCAAACAAGCTGAGACCACGTTGGCGAAGCGCGTTACCTCGAAACTGCAAATGGTACGGCCGCTTCGGATTCGAACAGCGTGGCCAAGAACACAGGGATTTCGGCCGAAGTTACTTCCTGTGCGACTGTGAGGAGGAGATCAGCAACGTAGGATTGTTATCGTTCGGTCTCCGCTGACGTCTGCGAAGGGTGGCTCGCAAGAAGCGGGTGACGAGAAGGAGTCTGTGCAGTCAGATGAAAAAGTGGGAAACACATTCACAACAACGGCGGCGATAGCTCTGTGCAGCCGGGCAGACGAACGGGCCGCTTGTAGTGCAGTTACGGGGCCATGTACAGCGGGGTAAGGCCCTTCCGGAGCTGGGCACAAAAAGACCGACAGGACGCAGATAACGATCAGGCAGCTGGCCACGCAGATCGCACCACGGTTCATGGTCGATGCCGAGATCATACATTCTGCTCGGAGTCGCTTCAATCGGTAAAATCGGGCACGTCCTGCTGGTTCATCACGATATGAACTCGATTCAGGCGGTTCAGCTTGCATTTTCGCTCGCCGAAGGTGGTATTGCCGCTTCGTTCACGCCGAATTGCGAAGGCTCGCGACCCATCGTGAGTTCGATTTGGCCTCCATCGACGATGTCGGCGTGTTTGAACCACAGCTTCTGATGGGGCTTGCCGTTCAACGTGACGGACTGGATATAGGCATCGCCTGGGGAGCTGCGTTTCACTTTGATGTTCAGTTTCTTGCCGCTTCCTAAGTCCACCTCGGCGCGTTCCACCAGCGGACTGCCGAACACGTAATTACCGCTGACCGGATCAACTGAATAGAAACCCAGCGAACTCATGATGTACCACGCTGACATCTGGCCGCAGTCCTCGTTGCCCGCCAGGCCGTCGGGCTGATCGTCGTATTCCATCTCCAGCAGGCTGTGCACCCGCGCCTGCGTCTTGTGTGGGACGCCAGCGTAACTGTAGAGGTAAGCCATGTGATGGCAGGGCTCATTGCCATGTGCATATTGGCCGACCATGCCCGCGATGTCTGGAGGCGCATCCGGAGGAAGCTGCGAACTGGTAGTGAATAAGTTGTCGAGTTTCTCTACAAAAGCGTCGCGGCCGCCAAAGAGCTTCATGTATCCGGCAGGGTCATGCTGGATCGCGAACGTTGTCTGCCAGGGATCTGATTCTGTGTAATCACGCCATTTTTTGGAGTACCCCATTTCTGTCGGCTCGAAAGGCTCGGACCACTGGCCATTCTCAAGACGCGGGCGCAGAAAGCCCGTTGAGCGATCGAATAGGTTCTGGTAATTCTTCGAACGCTCCAGCAGGACTTGGTAGTCTTCCGTGTGTCCCAGCGTTTTCGCTAGATGCGCAACCGCCCAGTCATCGTAGACATACTCCATCGTCTTGCTGACGGATTCTTCCTCCTTGTCGCATGGGATGTAGCCGAGCTTGCGGTAGAAGCCAAGGCCGCGATAGTCATCGTCCATGGCACGACGACGTAGGGGCGGATAAACCAAGCTGAAGTCGACTCCCTTGAACCCTTTGATCGAAGCTTCGGCATAAACCGAACTGGAGTGGTAGCCGGTCATGCAGAAAGTCTCTTTCGCCTGCAACGGCCATATCGGCACACCCGCCGGACTCTGTTGCGCCATGCGGATCAGGCAGTTGACGAAATCCGGCACACGGTCCGCCAGGAACAGCGTGTACATGGGATGCGCGGCGCGATATGTATCCCATAACGAGAACGTGCTGTAATTGTGCGCCCCGGAGGGGAGTTGGTGTACCTTCCCGTCCATGCCGCGGTATTGGCCATCGACGTCATCAAACAGCGTCGGCGCGCACAGCAGGTGATACAGCGCCGTATAAAAGATAGTTTTGTGGCGCGAGGTGGCGGTTTCAGCCTTGATGCGCGAAAGACTTGCGTTCCACTTTTCATGAGCATCGCGGCGGACTTTCTCAAAATCCCAGCCGGGGATTTCGCTCGCTACGTTCTTGTGTGCTCCTTCCTCGCTAACACCTGAAATCCCTGTCTTTACCGAGAGAACTTCGTTGTCGCCAGTTTCAAAATGCACCAGGCACTTCAGCGAGGTGCCTTTTGCTTCGCGGGCCGACGGATCGAGCGGCTTGTTGTCTACAAAGATCTCTGCTTTCGTAAACGGCTTGGAGAACTGCATCGAGAAGTAGATCTCGCGCCCAGGAGCCCAGCCCTTCAGGCTGCGTCCTCCAACGATCGTGTCGTTGCCAACGATCTTCAGAAAAGCCCAGATCACCGGAGTGTTCGAAAAAGAATGCACCAGGTCGAGAATGAAGTGACTTGAGTCGCTCTTGGGGAACGTGTACCGATGAATACCGGCGCGTTCTGTCGCGCTGAGTTCCGCGTGGATGTTGTAGTCGCGGAGCATCACGGAGTAGTAGCCTGGAACGGCGACTTCCTCTTCGTGGCTGAAGCGCGACCGATAGCCCTCACCCGGATTTTGGCGGGCTCCGGGGAAGAGCTTGGTCGGGCCAGTACCCGGCATCAGCAGAAAATCGAGCATGTCGGAAGCGCCGGTGCCGCTGAGGTGGGTGTGGCTGAAACCCATGATCGAGCTGTCGGAGTAGTGATATCCCGAGCACCAGTCCCATCCGTCGTTGTAGGTGTCCGGGCTCAATTGCACCATGCCAAAGGGAACGGTCGCCCCAGGATATGTGTGGCCATGGCCGCCGGTGCCAATGGCGATCTTCACGAACTTGGTGAAGTCTTCCGCTCCGTCCGCAGCAGCCAGTGCGGCATTCTCAGCCCGCATGTTCTCTAGGCGGAAGAACCTCAGGAACGGCAGGGATGATAGCGCAGAAACGAAATCACGCCGGGTGATCATTGTCGATCCTTTGCAAAGAAGAACGCGACCACTTGAATGAATTCGCGACTGGGTGAGCGCGGTCTAGCGAGTAGTCTATTTGCAGCCGCGGATCGGAATAAAGCCGACGCATAGTGTTTGGTAGACGTTTCCTGGTTGTTGGAATGGCCGTACAATCATGGGCGATCGCGGTCTTTGTCGTCAATTTGTCCGTGCAATTCGCCCTGCATCGGGCCAAGGGATTTGGTTGATACCCTGGCCGCGGTGATACCGAAGCCCGGGCTCTAAGATGGTTCACGCGCCATCGTTCATCGCGCCTGTGCGACGTGCGAGACAATGCGTATAGCGCGCAATTGCGGCAAACTCTGCCCGCCTCCCCAGCTTGCGCTCCAGCTCAAAAATCCGTTCGTACTCGTGACTTCTGGAAATATTCGTCGGCAAGTAATCCGCCAGCACCCGTACACCACGCCCCGCGATTAGCGCGAACGATGCTGCCACCAGCATGGAACGCAGGCCCTCTGCCGTAAATAGCCGCACCTTGCCGCCGTACAGAGACTCGTCTCCCCACTCGGCCGTGAGATTTACCCGAGCGCCAGTCAAATCTCCGTTGACCAGAGCAGCCTTCAAAACCTCGCCAGGCCGATTACGAACCAGAATCGATATCAGGCCGAAGGGATCGCGGAGTAGCCGAGCCGAGCGGCGCAACACGGTGCCGGGGTCGTCGACAAATTCCAGGACGTTGTGGCAAAGAATGAGATCGAACGATCCGGCAGCGAACAAGCTTTCCAGGTGCTTAGTGTCGCCATGTTTCAGTACGACCTTTTCCGCTACACCTGTCTCGCGCGCGGCGCGCGTCGCCAATTCCAGCATCGCCGCCGACGAATCCAGCAACGTGACGTGAAGACCAAGTTCCGCCAGGCGCACCGCAATCGCCCCAGTACCGCCCCCAAGATCAAGAGCGTGCAAAGACGCTGTGTCCTGGGGCAAGAACTCCTGCAGGTTGGCAAAGGCGAGATCAATCCGCAATCGGCCCTCGGGACTTTGCAGATAAGCTGCGTACTTCTCGGCTTCGCGCTGGAAGCGCTCGGCGTCGGCACCGGCAGTCGTTCCCTTCATCGTCGACCCACGCGACTTGCTCCTGACTTACTCGCAGATGAGTATCTGAGCCTATCTCGAAACGATTCCAAACAACAAGTCGGCGTAGGGTGCAAACCCTACGCCGACGTGAAAACGGGAAACGTTGCGAAACCCCCGCGAAAATGCCGACCGCTGCCTAGGGCCGCGTCAGGAAGATCGGCAGCCCGAGTTTGTGGTCATACTTCGGACGGTAGCGTTCGGTGTTGTACATCGATTCGATATCCACCTTGCGGGGCCCGAGCTTCGGATCGGGAATCGTCACCATCGCGTAACGTCCTTCGTTGATCGCAGTCATTAATCCAGACTTGCCTTCCTCCAGCGCGTCCATCGCCATCCCTGCGAACGTGAATGCCACCATGCGGTCCACGAAATCGGGGCTGCCCGAGCGCAGGTCGTAGGTCAGATCGCTGACGACCGTTTCCTCGCCAGTTGCACGCTTGATCTCGTCGCTCAGGTCCTCGGCCACGCTCATCTTCTTACGATGCCCGAACGCATCGGCGTCCCCATACTCCTTCACCGTATATCCCTGCCACTCCGCGCCTTCCGAAAGAATCACCAGCGAATAGTTGCTGGGATTGTTTCGCTTGTCGTTGATCAGCAAGTCGATCATGCGCTTCAGATCGACCTTGTACTCGGGAATGCAGCATCGCACCGCGGTTACGTATGCCGTGTAGAGTGCCGTGTAGCCTGCGTCTCTCCCAAACACGCGGAAGATGCCAATGCGCTCGTGTGATCCCACGGTCGTACGCTGCCGGTCGATCGCATCCATGGCGCGCGTAATCGCCGTGGAGAATCCAATGCAATACTCCGTATTGCGGACGTCGTTATCCATCGTCTTCGGAACGGCCAGCACCTTCATCCCCTTGCGGTCCAGTTCCGCGGCATAGCTCAGCGTGTCGTCGCCGCCTATCGCGATCAGATAATCCAGCCCCAGCGCCTCGATGTTCTTCAGCACTCCCGGTGTAAGGTCGTACACCGTGCTGGTGACGCCCTTTTTCGTCGATTCTTTGGCTTCGAAGGTTTGTCCCTGCATCGCCGGTGGGACCTTCTTCATCTTCGCCGGGTTCGTCCGCGAGCTGTGCAGGAACGTCCCGCCCGTGCGATCGATCGTGCGCGTGTTGTTCCGGTCCAAGGGCAGGATGTACCGCGCTTTGCTCGCGGGATCGCTGAGATTAACGTGCGTCAATCCTTCCCACCCACGCCGGATGCCGATCACATCGCATCCGATTTCCGCTCCACGATAAACCACCGACTTGATGACAGAATTCAATCCCGGGACGTCGCCGCCCCCGGTAAGTATGCCTACACGACGATTTGCCATATCTGTATCACCCTTATTTATGAGGAAGTAGACTCCGGCGAAGCTCGGGAGCTGACGCACCCTGCACTTCACCCTCGACACAATCAGGAACGTAATATTCTATCGATTGCCGGGCCGCACGGCTATCCTCAGAAGGGATCGGCCATCGGTACTCCCTGAGCCCATCAGGAATCTTACTTTTCCTCAATCACAACCACGTCCCACGGCTTCAGCGTCATCTTCTGCGATTTGCCCACCCGCGTTTGGGACAGCAGTTCGACACCCGTCGCATGCGGATAACTGAACGTCTGTTCGCTACTTGAATAATTCAGGTAGTAATGCACCATTTTCCCCGCGCGATTGCTCCCGTGCTTCGAGCGCACGCTGGGCGGAAGGCTCTGATCGGGCCCGGTCATCCCAGCCCGCTGCAGAACATCCAGCAGAACCTTGGTCTGCAGCGCGTCCGACAGCACAGTCCCCTCATACGTCAGGCTCCCTTTTCCAAATGCGTTGCGCGTAATGGCAGGGAACTTTCCAAAGAACGGATGATCGTAATACGCCAGCGCCTGCGCGGAATCGAGCGCAATCATCTCCATCCAATCCGAGACTTTGTTTTCCTCTCCGACCTGGTATGGATCCCCCTTCAAGGACAAAGGCTGGCGCAAACTGGAAAACTCCTGATAGTGAACTCCCGCCGCCTCGCGCAAAGGCCCGGGCATCGTAGTCCACCGAACCGTGTCGTATTCGTTAGTGAACCCACTCTTGAAGGACATCACCAAATGCCCGCCATTGCGTACGTATTCCGCCAGTTTGTTCAGCAACTCGTCGCTGGCCACATACAGCGGTGGCACCACAATCACTTTGTAGTCCGCAAAATTCGTGCTCTCGGGGAACACAAAATCAACCCCGACGTTGCTCCGGTACAGCACGTGATACATCTGTCGCAGCAGCGTTCGGTAGTTCTCCTTATCGCTGAACTTCATGAACTCGATGCCCCAATACGAGTCCGAGCTGTACAGGATGGCGACTTGATTCGTACGCTTCAGACCGGCAATCTCCGGCCCAATGCGCCGCAGTTCATGCGCCGTCTTGCTCATTTCCTCATACGGGCGCCCCGGTTCCAGATCGTGCCCCAGAATGCCCTTCCAGTACGTTTCCTGCCCGTAGTGAATGGAATGCCAATGCCAGTACTCCACCATGTTCGCGCCCGAGGACAAATGCGTATACACATCCAGCCGCAGTTGTCCGTCATAAGGTGGGAACTGAATCCGGGAATCCCATCCAATCGTGTCCGCGTTCGTTTCCGTCACCAGATAGTTGGTCCGTTTGAGCGATCGCCCGTAGTCCCCCTGGTAAGAGGACTCCTCGCCGTCGTACTCATCCTGCGGCGCATGGTGATAAGGATTCACCGCCACAACGTCGAGGCTTTTGGAAATATCGTATTCATTCACCTCGGGCCGCGGCGGCCCGGCGAAATCCTGCGTTACAAACTGATCCGGCCGCCTGTACTGATTCATAATCGAAGCCTGCCACGCCAGAAAGTCAGTCGTGATCCACTGCGCGTATCTCTGCCACTCCAGCTTCCATCCTGGATTGAGAATGCCGCTCTCGGGTGGAATTTCCGTCCAATTATTCAGCCGCTGCCCCCAGTAATTCAGCCCCCAAAGTTTATTCAGTTCCTCCACCGTCTTGAACTTGTGCTGCAGGTACTCGACAAACCCATCCTGCACGTCTTTATTCGCTGCTCCGCCCGGCGGAGTCTCGTTATCAATCTGCCATCCGATGACCGCCGGATTGTCTTTGTAATGCTCGGCCAGTTTGCGAATGATGCGCTCGCAGTAAAACCGGTAAGTCGGGTTCAGCAGATCCGCATTCTGTCGCATGCCATACGTGATTGTCCGCCCATCCAGCCGCGTCATCACGATCTCCGGATGCTTCTTGTACATCCATGCCGGGATCGAGTACGTCGGAGTCCCCATGATGACCTTGATCCCCGCCTTATGCATCTGCTCGACCACCCGATCCATCCACGCGTATTCGAACCGGCCGTCTTCTGGCTCCCATAATCCCCAACTCGACTCGCCCATGCGTACGACGGTGATGCCCGCCTGCTTCATCAGTTCCACGTCCTTATCAAGACGTTCGTAGGGCATGTATTCGGGATAGTAGGCCGCCCCGTACAGAACCGTGTCCATGGCGTCCGGACGGAACCCTCCCTGCCCGAATGCCTGCCAACAAATCCCCAGAGCCAGTACGGCTGCAAGAATCGTATTGCGCATCATGTCTCCTCGCTTCACGTAAAAACCCGCGCCATTCTTCTCTATGACATCGTCGGAGTCAAATTGCTCCAGGCCCGTGTCCTGTCAGACTCTCGACCCTATTTCTGGATCGCTGTGACAAAACGTTGAAAATCGTCCCCAGGTAGCGAAGTCCTCAGCTGAAAATCGATCATCACGATAGTATAAAGTCCGTTATTTGATGGACTTACGGAGTACCTACCCGTTCGTGCCATATGTAGCACCGTGGGGCCATTTACGGTCCGGGGTCTCCGAACTAGAGTAGTCCTCGAGCAGCACTTGGGGGAGGGCTGATCAACAGACGTCCCGGGACTCAAATTGAGTCCGGGGCGTTTTGTTTTGCGCGCCAAAATCCGCAAGCCAGCAAAACCAGAAACTGGGGGTTGTCCTAACTTATCCCCGATTGTGTGGAAAAAGGGGATCTCACGGTGGCTCCCCGGGTCCCCCGACCTGTCCACCGTCGTGCCACACCTTAACACCGATGGGCCATTTACGGGACCGGGATAGGGAACTAGAGTAGTCCTCGAGCAGCACTTGGGGGAGGGCTGATCAACAGACGTCCCGGGACTCAAATCGAGTCTGGGGCGTTTTGTTTTGCGCGCAAGAACCGCCAGCCAGGATTTGCAAATTGGTGGTATCCACTCTCCTCGGATTCTTTGACAAGTGGAAATTCAGCAGCGGGTAAACAAACCTGTTCTGGATCTGCAGACAATCCTCGCATTCCAAAATACCCTACACCGCTTGTGCCAGCACTTAACACCGATGGGCCATTTACGGGACCGGGATAGGGAACTAGAGTGGTTCTCGAGCAGCACTTGGGGGAGGGCTGATCAACAAACGTCCTGGGACTCTAATAGAGTCCGGGACGTTTTGTTTTGCTCGCCCAAAGTCCACAACCGAGAAACCAAACTTAGGGTGCCCCCACTTCTCGCCGATTTTGCGAGAAGTGGAATGTCACAGCCCTCTTCGGATTTGCCTTCGATGTTCCACAAGAAACCCTCCAAGCCTTCGGCCAGGGCACAAGACCATCGCGTCCCCAGCTTCGACCCCATGGGCCCATCCCCGCCAAATTCCGATAAGTGATAAATTTGGAAACCGCTGTTCGTTGATCCGAGGAGCCCTCCATGCCCACTCTGCCACGCCGCAGATTCCTCGCCGGAATGGCCGCCACGACCGCAGCCACTGCTGCGTCGCGCTTTACTTTCGCTCAATCCACTTCTCCCTTCCGCGTATCCGTCATCAACGACGAGATCTCCCAGGATTTCGCCCACGCCTGCGAAGTAGCCTCCAAAGAGTTCGGCATGCACTGGATCGAGCTCCGCAGCATGTGGAACAAGAACATCGTCGCCCTCGACGAGAAAGAAGTCGCCGAGACCCGTCGCCTGCTCGAAAAATTCCAGCTCAAGGTCACCGACATCGCCAGCCCGCTCTTCAAGGTCGACTGGCCCGGCGCCCCCAAATCGAAACACAGCGAAGCCAAGAGCTTCAACGCCGACTACAACATCAGCCAGCAGGACGAAGTCCTCGACCGCGCCATCGCCATGGCCAAAACCTTCGGCACCGACCGAGTCCGCTGCTTCGATTTCTGGCGCCTCGAAGATCAGGCGCCATATCGCGATGCCATGAACGCCAAACTTCGCGATGCCGCCGCCAACGCCGAAAAGCAGGGGATGATCCTCGTTCTCGAAAACGAGCCCGCGTGCAACACCGCCACTGCCCACGAAGCCGTCAAGGTTCTGAACGCCGTGCAATCGCCCTCCTTCACGTTGAACTGGGACCCTGGCAACGCCGCAGCCAGCGGCGAGACCCCCTATCCCGATGGGTATAATCTGCTGCCCAAAGACCGCATCGGCCACTGCCACTGCAAAGACACAGTCAGGAAAGGCAACGGATATGACTGGGCGCCTATGGGCGGAGGCATGATCGACTGGGCCAGCCAATTCAAGGCCCTGAAACGCGATGGCTATCGCCTCGCGGTAAGCCTCGAAACGCACTGGCACGGTGGAGGCACGCCAGAAGAATCGTCGCGTAAAAGCTGGGCCGGAATGAAGAAGCTCTTGCAGGAAGCCAACACGCTATAAAACAAAGTGCCACTGGTACCGATTTCCCGGAGGACCCCATGCTCACCCACACCCGCCGCACCTTCCTGAAGCAAGCCGCCATCGGAGCCGCCGTCCTCGCTTATCCGCCGGCGAAGGTTCTCGGCGCCAACGACCGCATCCGCGTCGGCATGATCGGCGTCGGCGATCGCGGCAACGATCTCCTCGATCAGGTGGTAAAGGTGCCCAACGTTGACCTGGTCGCCATGGCCGACATCTACAGTCGCCGCCGCGATCAGGCGAAAAGCAAGGTCCCCAGCATTCAGACGCTCGACGACTACCGGCGTCTCCTCGACATGAAAGACCTGGATGGCCTAATCGTGGCTAGCCCGCTGCACATTCACTCACGCCATTTCCTCGACACGCTGGCCTCAGGAAAAGATCTCTACGCGGAAAAGACCATGACCTGGTCGATCCCCGAAGCCGACAAATGCCTGGCCGCCGCCAAGGCCTCCGACCGCGTGGTGCAGATCGGCCTCCAGCATGAAAGCTCCGGAGCCCTCTTTGACACGAAACAACTGATCAAAGAAGGTGCCATCGGCAAAGTCACGCACGTCGAATCCTGGATGAGCCGCAACACGCCCCACGGTAAAGGTCAGTGGGTTCGCCCAGTCCCCTCCGACTGCACGCCGCAGAACGTCGACTGGCACGCTTTTCTCAACGGCCACCCCGACCGCCCCTTCGACGGATTCAAGCTCATCAACTGGCGCCTCTTCTGGGAATTCTCCGGCGGCAACTGCGCCGAAAACATGGTTCACCAGATCGCCTGGGTCATCTCTGCCCTTGATCTCCCACTTCCTTCCGCCGCCTACATGTCAGGCGGAGTCTTCTCCGAAAAAGATGGACGCGAAGTCCCCGACACCATTGCTGTCACGCTCGATTTCCCGAATGACATAGTCGTCACCTGGCAATCGACCTTCAGCAACCGCCACTACGAACTGGGCGACCGCATCCTGGGCAGCGACGGCACCATCGAGCATCACTTCGAACAGCCGATCCAGTACTGGCCCGAGAAAACAAATCGCCCCAACGGAGAGGCGCTGCAAGGCAAAACTCCCAATCAAAACCATATGCAGAACTGGATCGACTGCATGCGCACCCGCCGCACGCCAAACGCCTCGGTCGACCTCGGATACGCCTCCGCCATTGCGGTTCACATGGCGAACCTCTCCTACAAAAAGAAACAGCGCATCACCTGGGAAGAAGCCAAAGCGTTCGTGCCCGAATACTAAATCTCACCTCTTGTCGCGAAATAGGGTCTCCCACTTCTGGCCGGTTTTGCCAGAAGTGGGGTTTTCGCGGGCGTGAAACCAAACGTGGACCCGGTTGCGACCTCGTATAGGCATTATCATGAACCCCAATGCCCTCGACCTCTGCTCATTGGAAACTCGCGTCTGTTCTCGGTCTCGTGAGCTTCCTTTCCTTCCTCTACTTCTACGAAGGCGGCGGATGGAATCAGAACTCCCGCTTCGACCTGCTCCGCGCCATCGTCGAACACCACACGCTCCAAATTGATGCCTATCACGAAAACACGCAAGACAAAGCGCACTTCAACGGGCACTACTATTCAGATAAAGCTCCGGGCTTGGTATTTCTCGCGCTACCCTTCGCGGAGGCGGCACGCGAAGCAATGCAGGTCGTGGGTGTGAATCCGGCATCCCCTCGTGGCGAATATTTTCTTTCCTATATTCTGGCCGCTTGTGCGGTTGCTCTCCCCACGGCGTTGGCTGCGGTATGCCTCTTCTTTCTCGCGCTGCGATTCGAATCTGATCTCACCGGCGCATCCCTTGCTTCCGTTGTGTTCTCGATCGGTACCCCCATGCTTGCCTATGCGACTCTGTTCTGGGCGCACGCGCTGGTCGCTGCTTGTCTGCTCTTCGCTTTTGCTGCCGCGCTCAAGCTAGGCAACCCGAAGCGCGAATTCTGGTGGGCTCTCGCCGTCGGCCTGGCTGCAGGATGGGCCACCGTAACCGAATATCCCGCGGTCCCTGTCTCGGCACTACTCGCGGTCTTTGCCCTATCACACGCCTGGTCGCGAGGGACTCGCGCCCGCTTGCGCGTACTTGCAGGCGTCGGCATCGGCGCGACCCTCTGCGCCATCGTTCTCTTCGCCTACCTGCACGCAGCCTTCGGAGGATTTCGGCCCAGCTACTCCTACTACGATCCAAATTCTTTCTCCTTCATGCAGCAGCAGGGATACATGGGCCTCACCTACCCTCATCCCGACCGCCTCTTGAAGCTTCTCTTCGGATGCTCTCGCGGCCTCTTCTTCGCGTCCCCAGTCCTCCTCGTCGGCGTGTGCGGTTTATGGCGGCTCGGCAAACAGCAGCGCGGCCCGGCGCTCGTGGCCGCCGCGATCGCCACCTACTATTTCCTCTTCAACGCCTCGTTCTACTGGTGGAAAGCCGGACTCAGTTTCGGCCCGCGTTACGCCGCCCCTGCAATTCCCATGCTGTGCCTGGGTGTCGCCATTACCTGGTCGCGCGCCTCCGTTCCGTGGCGCCGTGTCCTCTTCATCCTCGCCTGTTGCGGCATTTTCATTTCGCTGATCGTGGTCTCCACCTCATCGCAGCTGGCGATGCAAGATGCATGTCCGATCATCCACTCATCCTGGCCCCAATTCTGGGCCGGACATCTCGCAACGAATCCCGAATCCATGCTGCTCCCCTCCGAAGCCGCCGGCGGATACGCCGCCTTCAATCTCGGTCAACGGATCGGACTCCAAGGCCGGGCCAGCCTGCTCCCTCTTTTCTTCGTATGGGGAATTGCAGGCGCCGTCTGGCTGCAGATTCGCCGGCAGATCGCGAGGAATGCGCACCCGACCATGTAGGGACAGCCGCCTCGGCTGTCTAGCCGCGAAGCGGCGAAAGAAGCAGCCACGCCGTGAGGCGTGGGTAGCATTGGCAAGAGCGTGAGCCCGAAGGGGCGACAGAGGTGTGCACTGGCCTGGTCCGCATCCCGCGCGCTCTCTCCCACATCGAATTGGATGTAAGATAAACGTTCCGCCGCAAGCGGTCCCATTTCATCTGGCGAGGAACTTATGCCGCACATGGTTCATTGCGTAAAACTCAACAAAGATCTCCCTGGCCTTGACGAGCCCCCCTTTGACAACGAACTCGGCCAGAAGGTCTACGAAAACGTCTCCCAGGAAGCCTGGCGCATGTGGATAGAGCACTGCAAAATGCTCCTCAACGAATACCGCCTGAACCCCGCCCGCCGCGAAGATCAGGAAGTCATCGTCAAGCAATTGGACTTGTTCTTCTTCGGCGAAGGCTCCGCCAAACCCAAGGAGTACGTCCCACCGAAGGAGTAAAGGGGCACACTTTTAGTCGCACTGCGAGTTCGTGCTCTGCGTTCTCAAAAAAGGCGCCGCTCCGAGCAATAGTGCCAACCCGGGGAAGACAAAGAGCCACACGGATGAGCGCACCAGAGAGCGCAGCGGAATTCCGACGAAAGTCCCCGGGAAACACAGGAAGACCACTTCAAGCGCGAATGGCACTGCGAACCAAACCGCAGAGGGCGCGACAGCAGCAATCACACGCACTCTCGACGAACCCTCGGCCCTTCGTGCTAGAAATGCTGCCACCGCTCCGCACAAGGGAAGAACAATGAGCCACGGCTGCGGCTTCAAAGGCATGGGGTCTGCCCGGTAGATTCGTAAATCCATTTTTCCAAGCCAGTCACAGACGTTGATGAGCGCCGAGGTCAGCAATAGGTTCACGAACATCGGAATCCATAAGCTCTTTTTTCGGTTCATACCACTCCCCTTTGCCCGATAGATCGCACGACCGAGTTGCCGCCAGGCGCGCTTGGAAAGTTCGAGCTTCTGCCCGCTGCTCTCCTTTGCTTCGCTCTCCGACTCTTCCATGTGCGAGGCCAACTCGGCAACGACTTCCAGTTTCATCTCCGGCGGCAAGTCGATACCAGCCATCTGCTCCCGAATTTCTTTATTCCAATCACGCATGGTTAACCCCGGCGAGTGCATCGAGAGCGCGAAAGAACGAACGCCACTCTTCCCGTAACGGAGCAATTTGTTTCCGTCCTTTCGGCGTCAGCTGGTAGTAGCGGCGGTCGCGCCCCGCGGAGTTCACCCGCCAATACGCCTCGAGCCAGCCGCGTTTTTCCATCTCATAGAGCAGCGGATACAGCGACGCGAGCGTAAACTTCAGCGTGCCCCCGGTGCGCTCCCCGATCTGCTTAGCGATCTCGAACCCATACAGCGGCTGCTCCTCCAGCAACGATAAGATCACCAGATCGGCACTCCCACGCGCGATTTTCGAACAGATGCGTTTCATCATGGCTATATCGGATTCCTATGTTCCGAGTATAGGAATCCGATATAGCCCGAAAAAGTTACCAAGGTTCAGTCTTAGGTAGTCCCGTAGGGACAGCCACCTCGGCTGTTCGCGGAGCGAAGCTCCGCCCGCGTTCCCAGCAAGGGACATCGAAGGGCCTCGCAGTTGGACCTGGATTGACTGCGATCAAAACAGCCTTCTTGCTCCCAGTCCGTATAACCGCCCGGTTACCCTATGCACCAATATTGATGCAATCTTAATCGCCCCGTAACAATCGCCTGCCACAATCCAGCTATGGATCCGCTTGTCTACAACACGCTGATCCTTTCCGACCTGCACCTCGGCGCCGAAACGAGCCACGCGCGGGAAGCCACCGCGTTGCTCAAGCAAACCCGCTTCCAGCGCCTGATCCTGCTGGGCGACATCTTTGCCGATCTCAACTTCGCCCGCCTCACCAAAGACCACTGGAAGTTTCTCGGCTACATCCGCAAGCTCTCGAATCCCAAGCGCGGCATCGAAGTCGTCTGGGTTGAAGGCAATCACGATCACGGCCTCGCCAACATCATGTCGCACCTCGTGGGCGTGCGCGTCTACCAGCACTACGCCTGGACCTACCGCGGCCTGCGCCACATCGCCATCCACGGCCACCAGTTCGACGGATTCCAGGTCAACAATCTTCCCCTAAGCCGCGTGGGAACATCCCTCTATCTGCAACTGCAGAAACTCGATTTCAGAAGCAAACCGATTGCGCGCCTCATCGACCGCCTCAACACGCGCTGGCTGCGCATGTCTACCAAAGTGTCAGCGGGGGCCATTGCCTACGCAAAGCATCATGCAGCCCAGCGCATTTTTTGTGGACACACCCATCAGGCGCTGCATGCCGAGCAGGATGGCATCAGCTACTACAACTCAGGCGGATGGGTCGATTCCCGGCTCACCTACTTAACCATCGACGAAACGGGGGTACAAATCCATGACTACACAGAACGACCTGACCATCGTGATTCCGGCGAAGAACGAGGCGAAGCTGATCCCGCGTTTGCTGACCTCGCTGACGAATCAGGACTACTCGAAGATGTCCAGTACGAGAGTGTTGGTCGCTGATGCCAACTCCACCGACGGCACTCCCGAGATCATCATGAGCTTTCGCGATCGCTTGAATGTCGCCGTCATTCACGGTGGCATGCCATCCTACGGACGCAATCAGGGCGCCGCGCAGGCTGACACTCCATACCTCCTGTTCCTCGACGCCGACGTCGAACTGGCCGACAACTCGCTGCTCCGCCGCTGCATGGAAAAAGCGCAACAGAAACATCTGCATTGCGTGACCACCAATATCGTCTGCAAAGATGGAACTTGGGTAGACAAGCTCTTTTACGCCGGCAACGATTTCTTCCAGTACCTGTCGTACCTGCATCGCCCCTTCGCCACCGGGATGTTCATGCTCTTCGACCGCAAGAAATTCTGGGAACTCGGTGGATTCCACGAGAAGATCCAGTTCGCCGAAGACTACCGCCTGAGCCAAAAAGTGAGGCGCAAGCGTTTCTCAATTGTGCTCGGCGGTGTCTATACCACGAACCGGCGTTTCCAGCGCATGGGCCACCTCCGAGTGGGATGGCTCTTCCTCTGGACCGCCATGAACTTCTGGAACGAGCGTCACTTCCTGCGCGATCACAAGTACTGGGCCAACGAGGCCGACAGTCTCCCGCGCGCCTAGACTTGTGCCAAGCGTGCCAGGCAGAGCGATACTGATACCCGTGCGTTAAGACGTGAGAGCCCGATTGAGTGCCTGCCAACAGATTCACGAGCCCCGTAGGGGCGACAGAGGCTGCTCTCTGAAAGTTGCACCGGGCCCGCGCGCCAATCCGCCTGGGCGTGAAATCGTACACGTGGGCAAAAAAGATTACCGAGGGTTCTGATTTTGTTGTGGCCACGGAAGACAGGGTTCAGCCAACCAGCTGACCCTGTTTTTTCTCGCGCTCAAAACCGGAACACCAGCCCCGGAGACATGCGAAAGTTATTCTGTTTCGTGTCGTAGAACCGCGTCCGCACCCAGTCAACTTCCAGCCGCAGAGCGAGAATCCGTACCAGCCGGTAGTCCACTCCGCCGCCCAACGCGGTCGCGAATGAGGTATTCGAATGATCCACAAAGTCGCCGTTATGAATATGGGCGACTCCGAACATCGCTTCCCCAAACGGCGTAAGCCTCCCTATTGGAATCGACAGCCGAGGTCCAAACAACAGTTCCCACTCGTGCCCCGTGATGTTGACCTGCACCGGACCGCTCGGCGTCTGTTCGGTGAAGCTCTCCGAGCCATAATGTCCGGCAAAGTCGGTTACGATCCCCAGGTGCGGGAACACTTTTCCTTCCAGCGACGCTTCCCATCCGTTCAGATTCGGACGATTCAGCGCCGAGCTGAGCCCGGTCCAATCGGTGTTTTCGAAGGAATACCCGACAAAAATGTTTCCCGAGGTTGGAATCTGTGCTGCCGCCAGGCCGGTCAATACAACTAACGCCAACGTTATCAATGCGATCTTGCGCATGAAACTTTCCCCTTTCCGATTTCGTAACCCAGAGTGACGCAGAAAGTTTTTGGATGCGCGAAGGAGGCTGTGGGATAACGCTAGTTGGTACATCCGGAGCAATGCCTCTGGCTCAGAATCGCCAGACGATGCCGGTCGACGCACGGTAGTCATTCTGTTGCGCACTCGCGTAATGCGAATGCATGTAGTCGCCCTGCAGGCGCCATGAGAAGTTCTTGAACCAGAGTTTGTAATCCAGGCCTCCGCCCACGTCGATCAGTAAAGGCCGGTACGTGAGGCCACTGGAGTTGCGGCGGCGTATGCCTGCCATCCCGTGAACAAAGGGCCGCCACTTCCCCATGTTGGTCGAAAGACGCAGGCCGCCCACAAGGTCGTACTCGCTTTCGCCTTGCCGGTAGAATCCCGCGCCATCGGCCACCAGACCGAGGCGGGGAAAGCGCACAAAGGGAAGCGCTTCAAATGATGCATTCCAGCCCTTGTAGCTTTGCTGGTTGACCACGTTCGTGAGCTGCGCGTACGAAACTCCGGCATACACGTTGCCGTTCGGGAGGAGTCCATTGAACTGTGCTGACATCGGAACGGCACTTAATACCAGGCCGGCGAAAACAAGCACGGCGGCAGCGAGTTTTGACACGAATTATTCCTCCACGGCCCTTGTGGGCGGCAAAAGATGCATTTTAATCAATGAAATCTGTTAGATGCAGTGTACCGGATGGCCAAGATGTATCGCGTGACAAAATTTGTCGGCAATAAGTTATTCCTTCAGTCGTCTATACAAGGAGGGGATCGAAACGGCGCTCCCGAGGCCGTGCATCGACGAAAATTTACCCGATTTTCATGGTGCCAAAACCTATTGCGCCTCGTCTATTTACTACCATGCAAAATATGAACATCAACTGCGAATCATGGCAACATGCAGTGGCGCCGGCGCCGTTCTCGCTGGATAAGGAGTCGAAGTTGAAACTCAGTGTCGAAGCACGCAATCATGGGGACATCATCGTCGTGCACTGCCAGGGGCGCATCGTGTACCGCGATGAAGCTGCCACGCTCTCCCGCGTGGTCGGCGAGCTGTTGCACAAGGGAACGAAACTGATTCTGGACTTCAGCGATGTCAGTTCAGTGGATAGCGCCGGCATCGGCGAACTTGCATTACTGCAGACCTGGGCTCAGCAACGCAGGGCAGACTTGAAATGTGCCGGCGCCAGCACGGTCGTGCGCACGCTGCTCGACCTTACGAATCTGGACTCGGTCCTGGACGTGCACACTACTCTCGAGGACGCGCTGGAATCGTTCCGCGAGCAGAACCTGAGCGCTGCCTGACCAGGTATCCGCGGGCGCCTCGCCCGCCCCGCGCCCGGAGTGAAGGGCGCGTGTGACAGCATAGATTTTTCGTGGGCGCCCCATCCTGAAAGTTGCTCGTTTGACCTTTAGGATGGGGGCTTTTATTTTCTCTCCCCTTTTCCCGGCGCAAACTCAGAATCTCGAGTGGGCGATGTCAGCGCTTAAAGCCATCCGGCGAATTTCTGAGTGAGATGGAAATATTACGACAGTTGACCTAACCGCAGGGTGCGAAGCACGTCACTTTGAAGAGGCCGCTCTCCGACCTGCCCGTGCTGAATTTCAGCTCGTAGTATCCGTCAGTCTGTATGCTCTTCCCCGAGATGTCTTCAAAGTGGTCGAAGATGACATCGCCGGAACCGGCTTGTTCGCACGATTCCTTCGCATTACGGCATCTGAAGGCCCTATTGTCAGCCCCTATGCTGATTCTTTTGTGTACCGGGATAGGCTCCTCGGTAATGTCAACTTCTAAATAGGGGCATGAAACGTCACCCTCACAGCGGCGATTTTGCGTCAGGAATAGTCGCAGTCCAGTACCTCTGTTTCCCTGCAGGCAAGTCGTTTCCCCATGCGGATACCCACTCGCATCTGCAGCTTTTGGTTCACCACCAGATGACGTAACTGCAAGCGCAACGAGGCAGGATGACAGTGCCGTTATGCTCCAACGAGTCCACATGGCGGCCTCCCTTCACTAAACTGGGGCCGACCTATTTTAGGTGACCATGCGCTGATTCGAGAAGCTGCTTGGTGGCCCACTCAACCTGCCTTTGGCTTGGGTGGGGCAGTTCAGTGGCCTGATCTCTCGCCGCCTTACTCCTCCTCGTCGTCATTGACGATGTCGACAACGCGGCCGCGGATGGCGAAGGTTTGTTTGTCGGAACTCGCGTCCGCGAAGGTCACGCGAACCGGGGATCGCTGCCAGGCGGGCATTGGGCACGCGGAGTCGGGGGCGGCATCCTCGGGCAGCACGGAGGTGAGAGGTTTCTTCAGAATTGGCTTGCGACGATTCAGTTGCGCGACCACCGCGAAGGTTTTCTTGCCGTCGTCGGAGATTCCGCAATACGCGACATAGTCGCGATACCAGGTGGCGGGCGAGTAGATCGCGTCGAACTCCGGGAGATTGACGGAAGAGATTCGTCCCGTGAGCCGATCGACCAGCAGCCAGCCGCCGCGCTGCCATTGCCATCGCGGAGTGGAATCGTCCGGGAGGCTGTCGTTTACCCGGAACATTCGCCGAACTACGAACAAGCGTTCGGTGATCTCGTGAGGCATACCCGTCACGAATTCCTTCACGCGACCATCTACCATCAGCGGGCGGATCTTGATCGGGATTGGCTTGTCTTCCGCATTGGTGGCTGCCGCCCATTGCACCGGGGTCCATTTCCCGAAGGTGATGATGTGGGGCTTGGTGGCGGCTGATGAGGAGCCCGTGAGAACCGCGGCCAGTAGCATCATCCCGGCAATCTTCTTTTCTGCCGAAAACGTCTCACCGGCCAGAGCCGCTTTCGAGAAGACGGCATGTATCGCAATGCTGAAGCGCTGCAGCACGCAATTCACGGGGCATTGCCGTGCCAACCTTGGCTGTGCCGCGGATTCGCGGCTGAATCGATCCTGATTGTGGTGCATCTGTTTACTCCATGGACCGGCCTGAAGGCACGGGCCATGTGTGCAGACTAGGCATATAAGTAATGGCGGGCAAGGTTTTGCGTCACATTTCAGCGGGAGCTGTGCCGAAGTGGGAATCGCAAAATATTGCACTTGGGAGGCTACGCAAAGACTCGACACATGCCCCGGAAAAGTGGACAATGGCGGTAAGATTTAGGCCGGAAAAACGATTTTGGTATGAGTACCTCTCTCACCCCGCGTACCCAGAGTCCCGAGGCACGTACAACTGAGGGGGAGGAAGCAGCTTCTTATCACACTATGGGCGATTTACTGCCAAGGCGTCGAACGCCTCGCATTCTCGTGGTTGACGACCAGCCTAGCATTGCCGGACTGATGAGTCAGCTGCTGACGATCCGAGGCTACAGCGTCATCACGGCTTCGAATGCGGAGCAGGCAGAGGCGGAGGTGCGCAGGCAGCCTCCGGACCTGATTCTTTCCGATGTGATGATGCCGGGCAAATCCGGCTACGATTTGTGCCGGGCCTTGAAAGAGAATCCAGCGACACGGCTGATCCCGTTCGTGCTGATCACGGGGCTCAGCGACACCAGTGATCGGGTGCGCGGGATTGAATCGGGAGCGGACGACTTCCTGAACAAGCCAGTGCTGGCGGAAGAGCTTATTGCGCGGGTGAAGTCGCTGCTGCGCTTGAAAGAGTTCACGGATGAGCTGGAGACAGCGGACTCGGTGCTGTGCACGCTGGGATTGATCGTGGAAGGTCGTGATCCCTATACCGAGGGACATTGTGAGCGGCTCTCGGTGCATGCCGCGGATCTGGGGCGGCATTTGGGCATGGATGAGGATTCCATTCTGGCCCTGAAGCGCGGCGGATACTTGCACGATTTGGGCAAAATCGCCGTTCCCGATGACATCCTCAGGAAGGGTCCCGAACATCCTCTCACCGACGAGGAATGGAAGATCATGAAGCTGCATCCGATTACAGGGGAGACCATCTGCAGGCCCCTGCACTCGCTGCAGCTGGTGTTGCCGATCATCCGGCATCATCATGAACATTCGGACGGGTCGGGATATCCGGATGGGCTGATGGCATCAGAGATTCCAGTGCTGCCGCGGGTTCTGCAAGTTGTCGATGTTTATGACGCCCTGCGCACGGCGCGGTCGTACAAACCTGCGCTGAGCCACGAGGCAGCCGCCGAGGTGATGCGCGAAGAGGCGGCCCGTGGCTTGTGGGATGCGGAATTGGTTGCCGAGTATTTCTCGATGCTGGAGCGGAAGCGGCAAGTGGCGTGAGGCAGGCGGCACGCGTTTCGATCCTGAATCCCTTTCAATTTACAGAGCCCTACTCTCCTTTTGCGGAAATTTCTCATTTCCGGATGGTGTGTTCAGCAACGTACAATTGGCAAGTTGCAACAAATGGTGTCAGCGGGTGTTGAACTATCTAGCCCTACGAATTGAGAACTGACTTGGCACCGACCTACAGCATCGTTATTCCTGCCTACAACGAGAGTGCCCGGCTGGGTGCCAGCCTTGAGAAGGTGCTCGACTTCGTGCACGCGCAAGCGTGGGACGCTGAGGTCATTGTCGTCAATGACGGATCGCGGGACGATACGGCGGAGATTGTCCGGCGTTTTGCCGCCAAAGATCCGATGGTGAGGTTGCTCGAGAATCCGGGGAACCGCGGCAAGGGATACAGCGTGCGGAATGGAATGTTGCACGCGGAAGGGCGGATTCTTCTGTTCAGCGATGCGGATCTTTCGGCGCCGATCGAAGAGGCTCCAAAGCTTCTGCGGGCGCTCGAGGCGGGAGCGGACATCGCGATCGGATCGCGCTGGTTGCGCGCCGAAACACAGACGCAGCGGCAGCCACTTCATCGACAATTGTTCGGACGCGTTTTTAACCTGCTGCTGCGGATGTCGCTCGGGCTGCAGTTCAGGGATACGCAATGCGGGTTCAAGGCATTCAAACCGGCCGCGGCACTGGCGATTTTCCCGCTGCAGAAGATCGAGCGATGGGGGTTCGATCCGGAGATTCTCTTCCTGGCGCGCAAGATGGGATTCAAAGTAGAAGAGGTTCCCGTGGCGTGGGGGCACAGCGGCGGAGCGCGCATCAATCCGGTGGTCGATGGCGCGAAGATGTTTCAGGAGATGCTGCGCGTGCGGTGGTACTCGCTTTCCGGACAGTATGACGGCGCCGGGGCAGCCCGCAATGTCGAGAGCAGAACATCGGTGCCTTTGACCGGAAAAAGTCACAAAGAAAAGCAGGCGTAGGAATTCGGCCGCGCCCAGTCCTCTGCTGAGCGCGAAGGCTGGTATGCTCCGGCCTTCTGTCAGCTTGCCGCTCTGATCGCACTCACGACCAAACGACCCATTTCAGCGGTTGAAATCGACTGGCGAGACTTGCCTGCCAGGTCTGCGGTTCTTGCGCCGGTGTCGAGAACCTTCGAAACCGCTTGCTCGATACCGGCCGCTTCCTGCTCCAGATGAAATGAGTGTCGGAGGAGCATGGCTGCCGAGAGAATCGCGCCCAGAGGGTTCGCGATTTCCTTGCCTGCTATGTCTGGGGCCGAACCATGGACCGGCTCGTAGAGGCCCACCTTCCCGCCTATGCTTGCGGAGGCCAGCAGACCCAGCGACCCGACTACACCGCCAGCCTGGTCCGAGAGAATGTCTCCGAACATATTCTCGGTGAGGATTACATCGAAATCGGTGGGACGCTGCACCAGCAACATCGCCGCGGAGTCGACGTATTGATGGGCCAGCTTCACTTCGGGATAATCCTTGGCGATGCGCGTCACGACTTCGCGCCAGAGGCGGGAGCATTCCAGGACGTTGGCCTTGTCCACGGAAAGAACCTTTTTCTTGCGCTTTCTCGCGAGGTCGAAGGCTACCCGGGCGATGCGCTCGACTTCGTTCTCGGCGTAGCGCATGGTGTTGATGGCAACACGCGAGCCGGGGTCTCCTTCGATGGAGCGGGGCTGGCCGAAGTAGGCTCCGCCCAAGAGTTCCCGGACAATCAGGATGTCGGTGCCGCGGACCAGTTCAGCGCGAAGTGGCGAGGAATCTTCGAGCGCGGGAAAGAAAACCGCTGGGCGTAGATTCGCATAGGCACCCAGTTCGCGGCGGATGCGGAGCAGGCCCGCTTCGGGGCGGAGATGGCCGGGGTTCTTATCGAATGCGGGACTCCCGACCGCGCCTAACAGGACGGCGGAAGATTTCAGGCACGCCTGCAGCGTGTCGGACGGCAGAGGGTCGTTTGCGGCTTCGAGAGCGGCGCCGCCGATCAATTTCTGTTGAAACTGGAGTTGGTGGCCGAAACGATCGGCCGTCGCTTGCAGCACGTGGACGGCTTGCTCAGTGACTTCGGGACCAATGCCATCGCCGGGGAGAACTGTAATATCCAGGAGCATTTTCGGAATCGAATAATTGCGTGATTTGGAAGCTGAGTAATTTGGAATCTGTGAGCGAAACCGACATTGTATGCGCTTGGGAGAAACTGCGCTACGTGCGGAGGTCCATTGACCGAGACCGGCAAAAAGCTTAGCCGCAGAGAACGCTGGGAAAGTCTCGCTGCGGACCGCCGAAGAACCTTACCTTCCGATTCAATAGCCTGGTTCCTAGACGCCCCACAGGTAGTCTTCCTGCTGGGTCTGCTCGTGGTGTGAATCGGACTGAACGGGAAGGGGTACACCAAACGGATTGGTCTGCGGAGCGATCGGCTTGGCGGGCTCGGTGGGCGGAGCGCTCACAACCGCGGCCTTGGTCGCGTCGATGACGGGCTCGATCAGCGGAGTGGCGGACATCGTGGGCTTGTGCGTGTCGCGGATCAGTTCCAGCAGGTGATGATCTTCGACGTGCTTGATTTTGTCGGCCAGGCGCACGAAGCGGCGATAGATGTCGTCCAGGGCGCGACGGTCGAATTGATAGCCGAGTTGCTCGCAGCGCATGCCGAGGGCGTGACGCCCGGAGTGCTTGCCCAGGACCAGTTTCGAGTCGGGGACGCCTACGGACTTGGGCGTCATGATTTCGTAGGTGAGCGGGTTCTTGAGGACACCATCCTGATGGATGCCGGCTTCGTGGGCGAAGGCGTTGCGTCCGGTGATCGCTTTGTTCGGCTGGACAGGGACGCCGGTGATTTCGCTGAGCATCTGGCTGGCGGCGAAGATCTGTTCGCTGATGACGCCCGTTTCGTAGGGATAGCAGTCGGGACGCACTCGCATCGCCATCACGATCTCTTCCAGCGAGGCATTACCGGCGCGTTCGCCGATGCCGTTGATGGTGCACTCGACCTGGCGGGCTCCGGCCGAGACCGCCGCCAAGGCGTTGGCCACAGCCATGCCCAGATCGTTGTGACAATGGGCAGAAATGGTGACGTGCTCAATTCCCTTAACGCAGCGGCGGATCATTGCGATCAGTTCGCCGAACTCGGAGGGCACCGTATATCCGACGGTGTCAGGGATATTCAGAGTCGTGGCGCCGGCTTCGACTACAGCATCAAGGACACGGCAGAGGAAGTCAGGGTCGGTGCGGGTGGCGTCTTCGGGCGAAAATTCGACATCCTCGCAGAGCGCTTTCGCGAGACGAATGGCCTCGCGTGCCTGGGCAACGCACTGGTCGCGGGTGATGCGCAGCTTGTATTGCAGATGAATGTCGGAGGTCGCGAGGAACACGTGAATACGCGGGCGCGCGGCATGCTTGAGGGCTTCCCAGGCGCGCTCGATATCGGGGCGGCAGGCGCGGGCGAGGCCGGCGATCATAGGACGGCGGACCACTTCCGCGATCGCCTTGACCGATTCGAAGTCACCATCGGAAGCGATGGGGAATCCGGCTTCGATGACATCGACCCCGAGGCGGTCGAGTTGATGGGCCAGCCGGAGCTTTTCCTGCTGGTTCATGCTGCAGCCGGGGGATTGTTCGCCATCTCGGAGCGTCGTGTCGAATACGGTAACTCGCGCTTTTTCCATAGTAGTTGCCCACCCAGGCGGAGGACGTAGCACTGGGCAAACGTCTTTTGCCTGATCCTTCTATCCTACGGATTTGGGCAGTAGAAGCAAAACTTATTATTCTTCATGATTCATTAGTGAATCTTGTACTATAAGTTTATCTAATAGTTTAGGCTGAGCTATTAAGGAAGTACGGGTTCAGCGGGAATTGACTTAGATCAGAGGGGTGCAGCCTGACTTTACTGGAACCTTCGGCGGCACGCTTGCAGCCGTTCCTTTCAAACATTCGGGAGGCCTTGTGGAGCTTTCTCAACTTGAGGTTTTTCTGGCCGTGGCGCGCGAGAGGCGATTTTCGCGCGCGGCGGACAAGCTGTTCCGCACGCAGTCGGCGGTGAGCCAGACGATTCGTAAGCTGGAAGAAGAGCTGGGAGAGGCCCTGTTCGACCGGTCGTCGCGGGAGGGCGTGCTGACCGATGCGGGCAAGGTTCTATACGAATATGCCGAGAAGCTGATTAACCTGCGGAGCGAAGCGTCGGAGTCGTTGTCGGAGCTACGTGAACTGCAGAAGGGCAAGCTGGTCATCGCGGCGAATGAATTTACGGTTTTGTACTTACTGCCGGTGCTGGCGGAGTTCCGGCGGGTGCATTCCATGATCAAGATCACGGTGGAGCGCGCACTGGGTAGCCACATTCCCGATGACGTATTGCGGCATGCGGCGGAGTTTGGCGTGCTCTCCTACGAGCCGCAGGAAGAGAATCTGCATTCCGTGGTGGTCTATCTGGATGAACTGGTCTTTGTCGTGCCGCCGAGACATCCGCTGGCGACCGCGGGGGAGGTTAGCATCCGGCAACTGGGGGCAGAGTCGTTCGTGGCACACATTGTGCCGTCGCCGTACCGGGAGAAAGTGATACAGCTGTTTAAGTCGCACAAGACGCCGCTGCATATGGATCTGGAGTTGCCGACACTGCAGGCGATCAAGCAGTTTGTGGCGATGGGAAATGGCGTGGCCCTGGTACCGGAGATCAGCGTGGAGACGGAAATTGCGCGGGGAGAACTGGTGAGGATCCCGGTGAAGGAGTTGCAGTTGAAGCGAAAGTTGCGGCTGATTTACCGCAAGGGAGCAAATTTATCGCATGTGGGACGGGCGTTTCTGAAGGTGGCGGAAGCCGTGGCGATGGAGAGGATGGGGCATTACCGTTTTCAGAGAGAGAAGTAGGGGATATCCCGGCGGCACAGCCAAAAAATCAGCATCAATCTAGGGAGCGCCAAACGCTTACATGCGAAGCGGATCAGAATAAGCCGAAATTTGAGTGAGCACTGTTAGCGCTCATCGCCCTTGGCGCAATCCACTCAAGAACACCCAAGTTCTTCGCTCCTCTCGTCCGGCCTATTGAAGCCCTTCCTCAATCACCGCGACACCCCACGCCGGCAAAGCGACACTTCCATTCTGCTGCGCGCGCTCCCCGGATAAGAGATCTTTGCCCGCTCCAAACCCATAGCTGACCCGCGCCGGGGCCGCCGAATAATTCAGAAAATAATGCACGGCGCGACCATTCGCCAGCACTCCACTCCGCACAATCGTGGGAAAGTGCTGCGCCTGCTGTACTCCCCAAAGCCCGGCGCGCTTCACCGTCTCCTCGACGATCTTCTCCGCAAGAGCATCGCTCGGCATGAACCCGATATAGGTAACCTCGCCCTTCCCGTAAGTGTTGCGGGTGATCGCCGCGTACTTTCCCCACACCGGATGATGATATTGCGCCAGGGCTGTTGCCGTCGTAGGCGTCAGCAGTTCCATCCACCACCGCACCGTGTTATCTGCCTTCCCGACGCCAAACGGATCTCCCTCCAACGAAACATCCTCGGGAATCGTGAACTGGTTATAGCGAACGCCCGCCGCTTCCGTGATCAGCCCAGGCTGAGTGGTCGACCTGACTTTCACGTTCTCGTCCGAGAAGCCGCTCTTGAACGTGTACACAAGGTGCCCGCCGGCTTTGGCAAACGCGTTCAGTCGTTCGATCTCACCATCCGAAGCCGCATATAACGCCGGCACAAGGATCAACTTGTAGCGGGACAAATCCGTCGTCGAAGGATCGACGAAATCCACCTCCGCATTCATGCGATATAGTGCATCGTAAAACGCTCGAACGACATCGTTGTATGTTGTCCTGGAACTCCACCCAAATTTGAAAGCATTGAATGCAGTCAGAGCCCGGTTGCTCACATAGACAGCAATCCGGTTCTGCTTGCGCATGTTTACCAGTTCCGGTCCAAGCCGCGCCAGGTCTTTCCCGATCGTTCCCGCCTCCTCATAAGTGGGGTTTGGCTTGAAATCCTGGCTCAGCAGGCCGCGCCAGTAAGTCTCAACGGCATTCGACGTGGTGCCCCAATGCCAGTACTCCACCATGTTTGCGCCCGATGCAAGATGGCTGAACGCCTGCAGCCGAAGTTGCCCCGGGTAAGGTGTCCACTCGGGAAAACCTTGTGCTTCCGTCTCCATCACCAGGTAGTTCTGGCCTCCACGCATAGAACGCGCGACATCCCCGCCTAAAGCAATCTCCGCACCTGTGAGGTGATCTTGCGTGGGATGGTAAATATCGATGCCCGCGACGTCGAGCACGCGCGATGCCTCAAAGTGATTGACGTCCGGCTGAATGCCATACGAATAACCGCGCCAGTCCAGATCGAAGTTCTGGGTCAAGAGCTGATCGGCGCGCGCGTGCTTCCGCACAAGAGCAGCTTGCCATCCCAGATATTCCGTAACCAGTCCGCGCTGAAACTCAGCGAATGCAGAGGATAGGCTCGCATTGATCGAGCCGTTCACCGATGGGAAATCCTCCCAGCGGTTGATCCGGTTGCTCCAATAGTCGAGCCCGAACTCTTGATTTAACGCTGCGAGATCCGGATGCCGCTCCCGCATCCACTTCACGAACGCCGCCTGCACGTTCGGCCCGCTCGTGTCGTAGGCTTTGGTCTCGTTGTCCAATTGATATCCGATCACACACGGATGCTCCTTGACGTGGTCAACCAGAGCCACGATCACCCGCTCCGCCGCGCTCCGGAAGGTCGGGTTCGTGATGTCCATGTTCTGCCGCCGCCCATATTCCGAACGTCCCTGAGGAGTCACGACCAGAACCTCCGGATGCTCGCGCGCCAGCCACGTCGGAATGGCATAGGTGGGCGTACCCACGATCACCTTGATGCCGGCCTTGTCCATCGCCAGCAGCACACGGTCCACATGGCTGAAGTCAAACACACCTTCCTGAGGCTCAAGCGTTCCCCACGTTGATTCCGCGATCCGCACGACGGTGATGCCGGTAGCCTTCATCATCCGCACATCTTCGTCCAGACGTTCCGTTGGTGAGTACTCCTCGTAGTAGGCAGCGCCGAAGAGAATCGTCTGCTGCAGATTCTTCGGCATCTGCCCAAACCCAGGCGACGCGCTCAAAAGCCAAGCAAGAAAGAAAAGCATGGTTGCCCTTATGGCAGACGTGACCAGATTCATGTGCAAGCCTCACAAGAGAAGTCGAGCGTCTCGACAAGTAACGCCAAACCGGCGTCGCTCGAACGCAATCGACCGATGAGTGATTGACTAGGAAGCCTACCGCCTGAGGTTGGAAAAGCAAAGTCAATCGAGTGGGCAGAAGAGAAACGTCAACGACAACTCGACTGAAACAGCCTAGCCCCGTGCTTTAGCGTCTTCTGTGAGTAGGATTGAATCGGCGCGCTGGAACGGAATGTGGTACTTAAGCCGCAAGCGGTGCAGAATTACAGCCCAAGGCGCAAGCCGTGGAGTTGACTCGCGAAAGGTTAGAGCCCAAAGAGGCGAAAGATGAGTTCGGTTAAGTCACCGAGGGACGACACCCGGGATAGAGTGCAGGCCAACAGAGCTCAACGCCGCTCAATCTCCCGCCGCTTCCACCGGCGCCAGTTCCTCCGCCAATACTTTCTCCTTCACTTTCGCGCTGGTCACCAGGATTACCGACAGCACCACGATTGCGCTTCCGGTCAGAATGAACCGGTCCACCTTCTCATGCAGAACAAGCCAGCCGAGAAACACGGCGACCACGGGATTCACATAGGCGTAAGTCGACACCTTCGAAGTCGGCACATGTTCCAGCAGCCAGATGTAAGCGGTATATCCAATCCACGACCCACACACGACCAGGTATCCCACGGCCGCCAGGCTCCGAGCGGACCAGGTCGCATGCTTCAGATCACCATTCGCGAACGCAAAAAGAAAATTCCCCACACCCGCCGCCGTGACCTGCCACGCCGTCGCCCCGAACACGTCCATCCCCGACTGCCATTTCTTCGACAACACTGAACCAAGCGCCCAGCTGAACGATCCCCCAATCAGGCTGAGCGAAGCAAGCAACTCTTTGCGCCCCAAACTCCCTGCCTGCAGATCGGGCCACACCAACACAAACAACCCGACGATTCCCAGCGCCAGCCCAGCTTTGCCCCGTCCAGAAATGTGATGATCACCCAACAGCAGCGAATCCAGCACCAGAAACCAAAGTGGCGTAATCGCGATAATCAACGCCGACAATCCCGACGACACTGTCAGTTCCGCATACGAAAGCGTCAGGTTTCCGCCCATCAAAAGCAAAAGCCCAACCACCGCCGCCAGCGCAATCTGTCGCGCTGAATACACAACCCGGTGCCCCGTCACCGCGCACACCGCCAGCATCACCACGCCCGCAACGGAGAACCGCAACCCGCACATCAACGCCGGCGGTATGGTTTGTACGGCAATATCAATGCCGAGGTACGTCGAGCCCCAGAACAGATACACCAGTCCAAAGGCAAGAATCACCATCCAGCGTTTTGGACGCTCAGCAGGTCGCATGCGATTTCGGGATACAGGGGAAACTTACAACCTATCAGAGTACAACGGACGCCACTTCGATTCTAAAAACTCGCTTCGACGAAACTCGCGTAGCGACAGTCGCCTCGCCTGTCCGGCCAAGCGAAGCGAGCCGAATCGGCAGGCGGAAGACTTATCTCATAGGGAAACATGCAGAAAGAATTACAACCATCCATTGCCCACTTGTCTCACCTCAACTTCTCATACTCCGCTTTCGCAGCTACAAGAATCGGCACATCCGGATCCGCATCTTTCCAGTAGGCGAAGAAATCCTGGTAGGCGGATCTGGCCTTCGCCGTGTCGCCCTGCAATGAGTAAGCGCGCGCGAGATTGAGGCGAGCTATGGCGTACATCACATCGGTTACCGCGACGCCCTGGTGATCCAGGATGCGCTGGAACTCGACGGCGGCTTTGGCGCCATCCTCCAGTTTCAGGTACGCCAATCCACGCAGGTGATTGGGCAAGAAACCCGGTCCGTTCGGTCCAACGCCGAGCTCGTACGGACGCACCGTTTCCAGCGCGCGAATGGCATCAGCCGGCTGGTTCTTCTGCAGCAGTTCCTGGGCCTGAATCGACGGAAACGTGACCAGCTGAAAAAGGCGGTTGTCGGGGAAACGTTGCTGCAAATCGGCTGTGATCGACTCGGACCGGGAAGTATCGCCGATGCACGCCAACGCTGACGCCGTATACCCACGTACAATGCTGCTGCCTGACAATTCAAGCGCTCTCGCGGCCTTCTGCCTTGCCTGGGCATTGAATTGTACGACGCAGTTGTCATAGGCCTCCGCCGCAAACAGTCCGGCGGCGAAGTCTTTAATGCCGACGTTGAGGAGTTCCGATTGCGCCTGCTGCCAGGTGAGTCGGCCCGCCTGCATCTTGCCCAAGGCATCTTGTCCAAACGCCTTGAACAGCAGCACGAAAGGCTCATTCGGCGTGCCGCGGGACACATCAATCACACGATCATAATCGGCCCAGTCCCGCCGCAGGTATGCAATATCCGCCAACACGCCACGCGTAGCGGGACCATCCAACTTTTGTGCGGCAGCCTGCTCCGCCACGCTTTTGGCCTCGTCAAAGCGATTCAGGGCAAGATAAGCTCCCGCAAGATTGGCATAGGCGTAGGCGTCTTTGGGATCCAGGCGCATGGCCTGGCTGGCGAGTTCGAGTGCTTTTTCATGTTGGCCGATGGTGCTATAGGTCAAGGCTGCGTTGTCGTAGGCTACCGTGTCGCGAGGATACGTCTGCCTCCACTCCGCATAAACAGCCAATGCCTTGTCGGGATCGAGTATGACCTGATCATAGTAGTGCGCCTGGATGTAAAGCTTCTCGCGTTCGCTGGCCCGATCGCGCAAATCATAGGCTTTGCGCGTTGCTGCCTCAGCGTCAGTTAAGCGCGTGGTGTTGTTGTAGCAGACTCCCAGGGTCGCCCACGCCATCGCAAAATTCGGGTCCAGCTCTACCGCTTTCTTCAAGTGCGCGATTGCGCCCTCGTCATCCGTCTTTAAATGCTCCGCCTGCCCCAGGCTGAAGGCTTGCAGCGCTTCCAATGACGATGTCGTCGCCTGCTCCAGCGGCATGGCATATTGCTGCACCGACGCCAGCGATTCGCCCATCTTCTGCCGCAGGCTCGAGGCCGATTTATCCAGTGCTTTCAGCACCTGCTCCTTGCTGTCGACTTCCGCCTGCTCTCGCGCCAGTACGTCGCCGGTAGAGCCATTGAGCGCCGCGAGCGTCAGCACGTAATGATTCCCGAGGCTGGTGATCGAGCCGGTCAGCAGCGCCTTGATTCCTTGCCGCTGGCAGATCTCCTGCGCCACATCGTTTGTGATGCGCTCATCGCCCGACCGCCCCATCAGCTTCAAGGCTTCGCGAATCTTTGAACCGGAAACAATGTTCAGGTACGGCGACTGCGACAGTTGCACCGCCAGCGCCTGGTTCAGCGTGCCGTCGAAAACCGCATCCCCGGTCGTATTCACAAAATCCGCCAGGAGCACACTGTCTTTCTCGGTAATCTTCATTGTGGACCGCGAGCGAAGGTACATCCCCAGCCCGGCCAGCACCACCAGCACTCCCGCCGCGATCGGCAACAGAATGTGCCAAGCCTTCCTCGCCGATGCACCACTCAATGTGGGGACAGCCACCTCCGGCTGTACCGGTTGCGTAGCAACCGCGAGTGTAGGGGAGGATGCCTTCGTCCGCCCCGGTTGCGAAGCGGCCGTTTCCGCGCCCGATCCCCGATTTCCCGCAGAGGAAGCCCCGCCTTCCGGCCTCGTGAGCTCACTCGCTTCCGCCTCTGACCCGGAACTCTGCGCGACAACTCGCCCGCTATCCGTGTCCCGCTTCAGCCGCTGCAAATCCGCCCGGATATCCGCCGCGCTCTGGTAGCGCAGATTCCGATCCTTTTCTAGCGCCTTGTTGAGGATGTCTTCAAACTTCGCCGGCAGATCCGCATTCAGCCGGATCGGCGACACCGGCGCCCGATTCAGAATTGCATCGAACACCATCGCCGAAGTATCTCCACGAAATGGCAGTGCCCCCGTCGCCATTTCATACAGCACCACGCCGAACGAAAACAGGTCCGTTCGCCCGTCCAGTTCCTTGCCCTTCGCCTGCTCCGGCGACATGTACGCCACCGTGCCCAGAGTCGAACCCGGACTGGTCAGGTGCTCCTCGAGCACGGCCGCTGTCGGAGCAGTAACGTCCGGAATCTCCGTCGAGTCACGCCCCGCGGACTTCACCTTCGCCAGCCCGAAGTCAAGGATCTTCGCGTGTCCGCGCTTGGTCACAAACAAATTCGCCGGCTTGATGTCCCGGTGCACGATCCCGCCTGCGTGCGCCGCATCCAGCGCGTCGGCGATCTCGATGCCCAGCGACAGAATCGTATCCAATTCCATCGGCCGGCCCGCGATCAGATGCTTCAGCGTGGAGCCGTCCAGGAACTCCATGACGAGAAAAGTCCTGCCACCCTCGTCGCCGATGTCATGAATCGTGCAGATATTCGGATGATTCAGCGCCGAGGCCGCTTTCGCTTCGCGCCGAAACCGCTCCAGCGCCTGCCGGTCTTGCGCCAGATCCTCCGGCAGAAACTTCAGCGCGACAAATCGCCCCAGCCGGGTGTCCTCCGCCTTGTAGACGACACCCATCCCCCCACCGCCGAGCTTTTCGACGATCCGGTAATGTGAAATGGTCTGCTCGAGCAAAATGTCCCCGGAACCCACTAGTGCAGCCATGCTAAGGCGCTGCCCATGGGAAGTCAAAAGCCACACCTGTAGGGACGGACGCTTTCGTCCTTCCCGCGAGGCAGAGCCGAGCGTCCCCGCCGGCGGGAATGGTCCTCATAATAATGTTCCGGAAGGAAGAACCGACATCAGCCTAGCCCGCGCCTCGTCCCGGAGGGACGTCGACCACTACTGAGTGACCGTCGGCTTCTGAGGGTTTCCACCGCTTAAATAAGAACTGACTTCTGCTACTTCATGCCGCAGTCCAATCGATAGGAAGCGTCCGCGCGCCGTGGCCCAAAAGGATCTCGCCGTCACAGTGTCCCCTCGCGCGGCATATACCAGCCCTAAGTCGCGATAATCACCGGCCATGCCTTCAATGCGCCCGAGACGTTCATTAATGGCCAACGACTTGTTCAGCCAGGTCTCCGCCTCGTCGAGCTTGCCGCGCTGCAGATAGACCATGCCCAGGTTCCCGGATTGTATTGCTTCGCCCTCAAGGTGACCCAACCGTCGGTCAATGGCCAACGACCTCTTGTGCATCTCTTCGGCTGCGTCCAGATTATTTCGCTTGCGATAAATGATGCCCAGATTACCGCATACAATTGCGATTCCAAGATCTTGCCGGAGACTTTCGTTGATCTGCAGTGCTTGCTGCAGATAGTGAAGCGCCGTATCGATATCTCCCTTCCTCCGGTAAACCTGTGCAAGGTCGCCATAATCCACGGCAGTGCCGCCAAGATTTTTCGTCTCCAGATTGAGGCTCAGAGCCTTGCGATGCATCTCTTCCGCCGCCTGCAATTCGTCCCTTCTCCGATACACGCGTCCCAATTTGCCATACTGGATGGCCATGCTTTCTTTTCTGCCCAGCCGCTCGTCGATTTCCAGCGCTTTCTTGTGCATCTCCTCCGATTTTTCAAAATCACCCAACGTGCGATAGAGCTGCCCGAGGTTTCCGTAAGCTGCGCTTTTCCAGACATCGGCCACGCCGCTCATCCCCAGAACTTGTTCGTACATGCCCTTGGCTTGTGATAGTCGTCCGACACGGCGAAGAAAGCTTCCGTACGAGTTCAATGCATCTGGATCATTGCCCTTTACCACTGCCTGCGCAAACGTCGTTTCCGCATCCGTCAGGTGGCCCTCGCCTGCCAATTGTTCGGCTTTTACCAGGATTGGATTGCGCTCGTTCTTCGGCGCGGGAGTGGCTTCCTGCGTCGAAACATTAATGGGAGCGAGTTTTGCTGCGTCGCCCTTACCGGCGTTCTCGCTCCTGCCTTTCGTCGAAACTCCGGTTTCGTGGTCCCGCACCCATTGGGCCAGGTGCTTGCGCAGCAGATTTTGAAATCGAATCAGATCATCGAACGTCGAAAACAGGTGATGTTTGTTCGTCTCCAGCTCCCGTTTGAATTGCAGGACTTTTCCAAGTTGCTCTCCTGGATCGCTGAGTTGTGCTGGCCGGACGGCCTTGAAGCACACCACCATCTGCAGCATCGGAGAATCGGAATCTGCCAGGCATCGTTCCGCAACGTGAAATTCTTCTTCGGTTCCGGAAGTATATTTACCCGCACCGCTGACGTCCGGAGGAGTGCCCCAGCGGTCCCAGACCACGAGCACAAAATAATCACAGTGCTTCAGATCCTGATTGATGATCCCTTGCGGCCGTCCCGCGCCGGCTAGCGTGTCCTCCCAACCGGTGGGAATGAAAAGAACTCCCCTCTGGATCGCATCGGTCTCGTTATACTCGTAGACCGTCTCGCGAAATGCCTCCCTCTCGTTCCGCAGACCGCCTGGCGTCGCAATGAAGATACGATATGCGGTAATGATAGAAGGCATGGCGCTACATCATACCCGTGAGCTAAACGCCCGGCAATCACCTGTCACGGCCGCTGGCAGCGCAGGAGCACAGCGTTAGCCCGGTCAAGATTGAAAAATGTCGATCCCCAAAGCCACAGCCTATTCCTGGTGGTTTTCCGCCACCATCGTCTTCGCGCTTTTTAACTCCGGCCGCTCGGAATGCTTCCCGTCATCGCAATTCTTCAACAGTTGACTGGAATAGGTATTCGCCTTCGCGCTCTGATGCGCCATTTCCGCCGCCTCCGCCGCGCCGGCCAGCCCGTTGAACCGGTTCGGATCGATCTTCATCGACTGTTCGTACTCCGCCAGCGCCTTCTCTGGCCGCTTCAGTTCGAGCAGCATGTCGGCCAGCATCTCCCGCGCCGGGATGTCCACTTCCGCCTTTCCCGCTCTATCCTGGTAGTCGGCCACTTCTCCCATCAGCTGAAGCGCCTCATCATTCTTCTTTTCGACGAATGCCAGCCACGCGTGTACTTCGTCGTGCGCCGATGATGACTTTCGTCCTTCCAGCACGTACGCGTACTTCGAGCGCCGGGTCGCTTCCTCGGCATCATCGAACATCTGGGCGTTCTTCTTCGCGGCTTCGACATCGCCCATGCGCGCCGATGCAATCGTCCGCGCCCAGTAGGTGATCGTCTGCAGATGCGGTGGCGCATTCGCCGCCGGTTCCAGTGCCGCCGCGTCGGCCCAGTGATGCATCTCCAGATCGTAAAGAGCAGGGAAGTGCGCCGCCGCGTATCCCATGTATTCCAGCATCCCGGTATCGTCCATGGTCCGTGCGCTGGCCACAATCTGCTTCGATTTTTCCACAATCTGCTTCGCGGCCTCGTCCTGCCCGGTCTGCAGATACGCGTAGAGCAGGAAGTGCATGGCATGCAGCTCATGCCCGCGCATATACATCGCATCCGACTTCTCGGTGAGCGCAACCGATTTCAGATTGGCCTGAATATCTTCCTGCCACAGCCCCAGCCGCGCAAAGATGTGCGACGGCATGTGCACCGCGTGCGACGACGACGGTGCAATGTCGGCATACCGCCGCGCCGCCTCCAGCCCCATCGGCGCCATGTCGGGCGAGTCGCACGCGTGAATGATGTAGTGCGCCAGCCCCGGATGATCCGGCTGCTTCTGGAACAGCGGATTCAGCACCGCCACCGCCTTCTTTGTTGCTTCGTGCGAACTGTCGCCCGGCTTCTCCGCTGCCATCAGCGACAGCGCGTAAAAAGCTCCCGCCTCCAGATCGTCCGGATACTTCTGATACAGCTTCGCCATCGCATCCGAGTACGCTGCAGCCTGCTTCAGATAATTCGCCTTCGAGGGATCGCTATAAAAGATCCCTAGCGCCGAGATATAGCCACGCTCCCGCTCGGTCTTCGCCCCGATCTTCTCCGCCGTCTCCATCTCCTCGTGCCCGCGCTTCAGTGTCGCGTCTTCCGGCCGCTCCCAGATCTGGTGGAACAGGCTCATCGCGATGCCCCAGTGGGCCATGGCGCACGTTGGATCTTTCTTTGCGATGCCGCTGAACTGCGCCTCGGCTTCCTCGTATCCAAAGGAGTGCAGCAGCGCAACGCCGCGTTCAAACTCCGCTTGCGACCCGGCGGCGCACGAAATCGGAAACGAAACCTTCCCCAGTTTCTCCGTAGCTTCGTGATGGTGCCCGTGCATCTCATCGTCGACCGCGACCGCTGATACAACACACCAGAGTCCGAGCAGAAAACACCCCAGCAGTTTCAAGCGCATCATTTTCCCCTCCCCACAAACACGCAGATCCTAACTGTACTCAACTTACGCCTTCTTGATCCAGTGCGGGAACCGTCGCGCCAGTGTAGCGGCGGACACCTTCGTCCGCCCCGCTCGCGAAGCGAGCGTAAGCACCGCCGAATCCACCCCAACCGCCGGACGGCTTGAGTGGCCACCGACGGATGCCCCGAAACCGTGCTCTCAACTTTAGGTGAGGACTCTGATCATCACCATGTCATCTCGACTGGATCAGGCGGGAGAGCGAAGCGAACTCGCCAGCACAGCCCAAGGACCCCAACCCTCCGATCCTGCTTTGTTCGATGCTGCCAAACTGAAATCACCATCAGGTCGTAATCCCAAGGTGCACACTTTCGCACCGCCGAAAACCCGCCCCGAGACTATTGGAAGGACGTATTCAACCTGCGGACCAAGTTACAACCACAAATAAGTCGTCCCTCGGCCATCCTATGACAAATGATCGGATGCGGATCAAATTGAAAGAAATCGAAATTTGACTAACATCGCCTGTTAACAACACCTGCGACGCTGATAACATTTCTGCCGATACGGATTTCGTTCTGTGGCGACAAAACGTGCTCGACGCAGCACGCAGAGCAGCAGACAGGACATACCGAGAACGCGTCTGGTTTGGTCACGATCCACAACGACGCGATTCTCCTGACGACCTGATCTGCAGGTTTATGGACGATCTGGTTTTTGAGAAGTTTCTTCTCAATCCCCAGCTATCTCCGCGCGAACGAGAAGCAGCGGGTCTGCTCTATAAGGCTGTGGAAGAATACGCGGATAGCACTACCCAAGTGCTAACGCCTGCCGACGTAATTGGTGATCCCCAATTTGAAAGGGTCAGGATCGCAGCGAGGGAGCTATTGAAAATCGCAGACTCAGTCGGCTGATTGTTGCAAAATCCTCATTTCACTCATTGACCTTGGCGGGGATTTTGAGTGCTATCGCCTGATTCTGACTGGGGTTGGGCAATTGTGGAAGGACTTGCCCCATAGTCGACTCACAATTCGTCCCTATTAGCGTCGCCGAGGGGGACCCTTTGCCGAGGCCTCGGATCCAGGTGGCTCACGGAACGGTTCCACGGAAATGGGCTTATAACACACTTCCAGCACGGTCAGGTATTCTGTGCCGCCCGGCACTTGGAGAACTACGCTGTCGCCCGCTGCCGACTTCATCAACGCGCGCCCCAGAGGGGACACCCAACTGATGTGGTTGCGGTTGAGATCGACCTCGTCGGTGCCCACGATGCTCACCACTCGCTCCGCCCCCGCGGCATTGGCATAGCGCACGGTCGCTCCGAAGAATGCCCTCGTCGCTGGCTGCCCCGCTCTCGGAGCTTCCGGGTCCACCACTTCCGCGGCTTCGATTCGCTTCGTGAGAAAGCGAATCCGCCCGTCGATCTGCCGCAGTCGCCGCTTGCCGTACTGATAGTCGGCGTTTTCACTGCGATCGCCATTGCTGGCAGCCCACGCCACCACCTCCGTCACGGCCGGGCGTTCCCTGGTGACCAGAAACCGGTGCTCGTCTTTGAGGCGCTGCAGCCCGCTCCGCGTTATGTAGTTCTTGCCTCGCGTTGCGGGCTCGTCCCCTTGTGGTTTTCTCGTAAACCCTTTCCGCATGATCGATTCTGCCATAGCCAAGCACGCTGCACAGTTGGCGAAGCAGTTATCGGGGGTTTTGAGTGTAATGGCCTTCCATGAGAAGGCCGGTCGGAGTCAAGTAGATTCGTTTTTGTACTTCATGGGGATAGTTTTTCTCCTCGCCGAGTAGCCATTGTCGCCATGCTTCCATCCGCGCT